>WLWH01000026.1_pt1 | contig 123949 bp, 165 predicted proteins | sample 6712741 | NCBI WGS metagenome assembly WLWH01 (sample SAMN12718694, study PRJNA515312) | sponge metagenome | isolation source: marine sponge | host: Mycale hentscheli | place: New Zealand: South Island, Marlborough, Capsize Point | collected 2003-05-01 | reverse complement strand
AGTCCACACCTGTGGCTCTCCAAGCACCTGCAATCGGTTGATCTGGAACCCCTTAAAAGTTCAGATCAACTGAACTAGAAAGCCCCCTCTCACGAGGGGGCTTTTTTATGCCCGGGGTTTATGGCAAGTTTTTGTGCCTGGTTTTTTAAGGAATGAGCTCAGCGCAAATCAAAGCGATCGAGCTCCATAACTTTCACCCAAGCGGCTACAAAATCTCCAATAAATCGCTTCTCACCATCGTTTTGGGCGTAAACCTCTGCAATGGCGCGCAGTTGACTGTGCGATCCAAACACCAAATCAACACGGCTTGCCGTCCAGCGTTGCTCACCAGTGCTGCGATCACAACCGATGTAGCTGTCTCGTTGGTGATTGGTTGGCGTCCAAACCGTACTCATGTCGAGCAGATTGGTGAAGAAATCTGTGCTCAAAACTCCAGGTCTGTCTGTGAAGACGCCTTGCTGGTTGCCGGCTGTGTTGGCGCCAAGCACGCGCAGGCCTGCCACCAGCACGGTCATCTCTGGGGCGCTGAGTGAGAGAAGTTGGGCTTTGTCTACTAGCAGCTCCTCATCGCGCAGGGGTAAGTCGGCCCGTTTCCAATTTCTGAAGCCGTCAGCAAGAGGTTTCAGGGCATTAAACGAGGCACTGTCTGTCTCTTCTAAACCTGCATCGCTGCGGCCTGGTTGGAATGGCACCGTCACAAGGTGCCCCCCATCGGCTGCTGCTTTCTCGATGGCTGTGCCCCCAGCAAGCACGATCAAGTCGGCGATGGAGACATGCTTGCCTTCAGAAGATGCACGATGGAACGACTCCTGAAGGCTTTCGAGCTGGGTGATCACTCTCTTCAAGGTGTCTGGGTTGTTGACGTCCCAGCTGTTTTGTGGGGAGAGGCGAACGCGGCCGCCATTGGCTCCTCCCCGTCGATCGGAACTCCGAAATGTGGAGGCAGAGGCCCATGCCGTTGCCACCAACTCTTGGACGCTCAGATTGGTCTCAAGGATTTGTTGCTTGAGTGAAGAGATCTCCGTGGCGTTGATCAGTGGGGCATCCACTGTTGGGATCGGGTCTTGCCAGATCAGGACCTCGGTGGGAACGTCGGGCCCTAAGTACAACGCACGCGGACCCAAGTCTCGATGGGTCAGCTTGAACCAGGCTCGGGAAAACGCATCGGCAAAGGCCTCCTGATCGTGGTGGAAGCGCCGAGCAATCGGCTCCATGATCGGGTCATGGCGTAGGGACAAATCGGCTGTCGTCATGATCGGAGCCGAAAACTTCCCGGCAACGTGTGCATCGGGAATCATGTGTTCTGGTTGGACGTCTTTTGCGACCCATTGCCAGGCACCAGCTGGACTTTTTGTGAGTTCCCATTCGTAGCTGAACATCATTTGGAAATAGCCCTGATCCCAGCGCGTGGGATGGGGTTTCCACGCCCCCTCAATTCCGCTGGTGATGGTGTGTTCCGCTTTACCTGTATGGAAGCGATTGCTCCAGCCCAGGCCTTGGGCTTCGAGGTCGCTCCCCTCTGGTTCGACGCCCAGATGGTCGGCAGAGGCTGCTCCATGGCATTTCCCGAAGGTATGTCCGCCAGCGACGAGCGCCACGGTTTCTTCTGGATTCATCCCCATGCGTGCAAAGGTGTCGCGCACTTCTTTGCCCGATGCGATGGGATCGGGATGGCCATGTGGTCCTTCGGGATTCACATAGATCAAACCCATTTCCACCGCCGCAAGCGGCTGGTCGAGTGCCCCGGAGTCGTCGTGGCGTTCGTCGGCGAGCCACTGTGTTTCTTTCCCCCAGAACACGTCCTCTTCGGGTTCCCAAATGTCGGTGCGACCCCCTCCAAAACCAAAGGTGCGGAATCCCATCGATTCAAGAGCGATGGTCCCCGCGAGAATGATTAAATCGGCCCAAGAAATGCTGTTCCCGTACTTGCGTTTGAGCGGCCAGAGCAAACGTCGAGCTTTATCCAGGTTGGTGTTATCAGGCCAGCTGTTCAGCGGTGCAAAGCGTTGATTGCCATGGCCGGCACCGCCACGGCCGTCGCCAATGCGGTAGGTGCCTGCGCTGTGCCAAGCCATTCGGATGAATAAGGCGCCGTAGTGCCCCCAGTCGGCAGGCCACCACTCTTGGGAGTCCCTCATCAGGCTGTGGAGGTCAGCTTTCAGCGCTTCAAAATCCAATTTTGAAAACGCGGTGGCGTAGTCGAAGTCCTCTCCGAGTGGATTCGCAGATGGATGGTGTTGATGCAGGATCTTGAGATCGATCTGGTCAGGCCACCACTGTTGATTACCCGTGTGTCCAGCGGGAGTTGTCGCTCCTGTGTGGCCATGAAAGGGGCATCTCAGATCAGACATGGCAGTGGTCTTTGCTGGGTTCCTGTCTTCTTGAGACTATGCATAAATAAGGGCTTCGCCCACACCGCTCTGACGCAGCGTTTTGGGCTCAGGAGTAAGGCCCGAAGTGTGTTGCGCAGGTCGCCCCGCACTGGGCCCCAAGCTTGACGGCGTCCGTCGTTGACCATCCTGCGGCGAGTCCTGCTGTGACTCCAGCCGCAAAGCTATCGCCGCATCCGTAGGTTTCCGCAAGGGGGCCAGGCAGAGGTTCGGCTTCAAATCGTCCTCCTGGGAAAAGGAGCCCCCCCCTCTCTCCCTCCGTGGCGATCCGCAAGCATGGCGCTGGGGTGAGGGCACCCTCTTCGATGCACTCGCCTGGATCCAGATGGCTGCCGATCAAGGCATCGAGACTGACTCCCGCCTCTTGAAGAACCGGCAAGCGAAGGCGAGGGGTTGCCGTTAAAACCTTGGCGGTTCGTGCCAGCTTCAGGCCCTGCGGATCGGTTGCAGAGACGAACACGCCAGCGCAATCGGCGAGATGCTCCCAGGGCAGTGGATCAGCAGCGATCGGCGTTAGCCGCTCTCCAATCACCGTGATCGCCCGATCGCTGCTGCGATCGACCAAGCTGATGCCTCGGCGGGTGGGTTGGTCACGCCAGGCAATGATTGGGGTGACACCCAACTCGCGCAGGCGTGCTTCGCTTCGCGCGCCGATTTCATCCTTGCCAAGGGCTGTAAAGAAGGCCACTTTTTGGCCCGTTAACCTGGCGAGTTGAACAGCGACGACAGCGCCAGCACCCGCTGGCTCCTCGAGAGAGCGATGGGCACGACTGATTTGTCCAGGCGAAGGGAGCTCATTGACGGCAAGAAAGGTGACCCATTCGAGGTGCCCTACAACAGCAAGCTTGAGATCAGCGGGCAGTGATCTCATTTAAGGAATCGGCAGGACTGATTTGGCTGCATCTCGGAGGCGCACATTGATTCGACCGCCCACCTGGGTGACGTCTACCGCTCCACCGATGGTCAATTGATCTTCATCGGATGTCCCTACGAGGACAGGGCCTTCATCCACACCTTGCACTTTGACCGGGGCGGTGACTTCGTCAACAGACACTTGTCCTTGCACCTCAAGTGATCGATTTGAGTCAATCAGGACGGGTTTGGTGACGGAAACTTGGCCTTGAACGGGAAGGGCTTCGGGAGCCTCAATGGGAAGATTTTTCGAGGCTTCAATGGCGATCGAACCTTCACTTTTCACGCTGACAGGTGCTTTGAGCTCATCAACCGTGACTCCACCGACCAGGCGGACTGGAAACGGCTGTCCGAGGGGCAGTCCGATGGGGATGGGTTGGCGGAGAATCTGAGTTGCAGCAAGAGCGACGGACCATGCCGCAATCACAACAGCGAGGGGCCATCGGCTCGCCATCGCTAGCGTGAACCAGCGCGGATCGTTGTTGTCTGGCATGCCAATCAATCTAAAAACCCATCTGGTTGTACCGGGTTTTTAAAAAAAAATTAGTGCTTGAGGTCCAGATTTTGAAAATGTCCTCGAGGTTCTATAGCTCGTAATCTTCTTCAAATTGATTGAGAAGACCTTTGTAGAGAACGAGAGTTCCTTCACTTTCTTCTGTGATGCCTTCGGCGTCATATAGCTGGGCGAGATGGGTGCATGCGGCATGCACTTGCACAAAAGCTTCCGCGTATTCGTTTTGGATGTCTTCTTCGCGAATGTCTCGAATGAGTGCGGAAATAAACTCGACTTTCTTATGGGCCGCTTTGATTTCGGCTTCCATGTCTTTGCTGAGTTTGCGCCGCTTCCGAGCCATTGGCCTGAACTGTCAGCTCCTGATCTTAGGGCCAGGGGCTGACAGACATTGGCCGATTTGATCAGAAACAGAAGGGAAGCATCTGAGCGCTACAAGTCGCGTAGCCATCCACGAGAGGGCCGAGGCCGATCTGATGGAGGATTCCCTGACCTGTGAGTCCTTCCGTGATCACTCCGATGACGAAACCGATCATGGCGGCGCGACCATTGAAGAGCTCAACCTTCTTGAGTTGATCTTCGTGAATGGAACGAGCTGCTTTTCCTTGGAACCAGGTGTCGTTTGCAGGGGTGCGATCCATGGTGATGCGTCAATTGAAACGAACTGTAACAGAGGTTTGACGTGTGATCGTGTAAGGGCTAAGGCCTTTTCCAAATCACCGGCTTTCGTCGCTTCGGATAGAGCTCGCGGCACATCGGGCAAACAGTGCCATCGCATCCACGCGCCGTGCAGTGTTCTCGCCCATAAAAAATGATTTGCAGGTGAAGCTTGTTCCAGTGTTCAGCTGGGAAGAGGGATTTCAAATCTTTTTCGGTGCGCTCCACGCTCTCTCCACTGCTGAGTCCCCAGCGCTGCGCCAAGCGATGAATGTGCGTGTCCACGGGGAAAGCCGGTACTCCGAAGGCTTGGGCCATCACCACGCTGGCGGTTTTGTGGCCGACTCCCGGTAGGGCTTCTAGTTCCTCAAAACTGCTGGGCACGGTCCCCCCGTGCACGGTGATCAAGAGCTGAGCGAGTTTGTGCACGTTGCGGGCCTTCGTTTTGGCGAGCCCGAGCTGGCGGATGTGTCCATAAATCTCTTCTTCGGTTAAGGCCGCCATGGCAGTGGGTGTGGGTCCAGCAGCAAACAGGGCTGGAGTCACTTCATTGACCTTTTTGTCAGTGCACTGTGCACTCAGGAGCACAGCGATCAACAGGCTGAAAGGGTCGCTGTGATCAAGAGGAATGGGTGGATTTGGATAGTGCTCATCCAGGCGGCAGAGCAGATGGGAAGCACGCTCTTTTCTGAGCAATGGTCATTGAGTTGCAGGACTGCCATCATGGCCGCACTGCTTTTGCGGCCATGACATCGGTTCGTCACGACGGTTCATCAGACGTCACGTCGGCCTATCAGCGTGCGATCGCTCGAGAAGAAAACGCCGTGATCCCCACTCAGCGGATCGCAGCGGTTGAGCCCCGCGTGAGCCAAGCGATCGCTGAGCCCGAAGCTGATGGAGATTCCGATCTCTACCGCCATCACAGTCGGCAGCAAACGCTCGAGGGAGCCTGAAGGCTGGGATCGTTGCCTCCATGCTGCCTGCTCAAGACACGAGGGATTGGCTAGTCGGCAACTGGTTGAATCGCTTTTTTAAGGGTGTCCACTCCCTTCTGAATCGCTTCTTTGGGAGCTTCGATCATTCTTTTCTGTGTGTTTGACCAAATGGTGACGGCATACACAAGCGCACCTCCAAGAATTAACGCCGCTAAAACCAAGCCAATGCCCGTGCCGCCGCCTCCTTGCTTGATCACAACAGGTTGCTGCTGATTGCCTTCAGACATAGGAGGACCCTGCTGCTTCTATCAAAGTGATCACCCCAAGGTCTTAGCGAGGTGCAGGCTCAATGTCAGGTTGCTTCAAGAAGCTTTGAAAGAAACTCCTTGGCTGAACGAATTGAATGAACGGTTGGCCTAGCGTCGAATTGAACAAGCATTTTCATAAGGAGCTGCCGTGAACACCGCCGTGAGGGGGATTCTCTACGTTTCGGTTTGGGTTGTTGTGTGGGGTGTCGCCTCATCACTCGTGGATTGGGTGTTGTTAAGCGGAGAGGTCTACGAGATGGGGTCTTTCGGACAAGTGGCCACATTTATCGGCTACGGCGCCGCTTGTTCTGTTTTGGCTGTTCGTCTGTCTGGACGCTTTCTCAAATCAGCTGAGGATCAGGCTGACGGCTGATGGGGCTCGCGCGAAACAGCGCCTGCTGCCAAAAGGCCAGCAATGAATCCACTCGCGTGGCCAATCCAGCTCACTCCCGCGGGTGAGGCCCAGGGCAGCAATCCAGGGAGGGCGCTTCCGTAAAAAGCAACGGCAATAACGGTTAACGCAATGGCCAGCGGTCGTCGTTCGAGAAATCCGATGAGAACGAGGTAGCCAAGAAGTCCATAGACGACTCCAGACAATCCGTGGCTACCAACCGGCCAAAACAACCAGAGCGGAATTTCGAGAAGAATCACAGCAATCCAAACCGCCACGTAACCGCGCAGGCTTTTCAACAGCACCAGATAGCTGAGGGGCAAAAAAACGATGCTGTTGCCAATCAGGTGGCCAAGATCTCCATGGCTGAAGGGAGCGGTGAGCAGGGTCCACCAAGGCGTGCCAGGCCCCATCGCCAAATTCCAGCGTCCCCCCAGCAGGAGTTGGTCGATGCCTTCCTGTAGCCAGGACAGGCCTAACAGGATCAAGGGAAGAGCAATCACTGCACTCTGAATGTCACTCCCATCACCGCAGTGATGTCTTTATCGATCGTGCTCGTGTCATAGGAGCCATAGCTCCCCATTTTGGTGGAGTTCGGAACGGTGATTTGGAAGGTTCCTGTGTCGGCATTGGTGATGGCTCCAATGCCGGAGCCAGCCTCACCTGCGATCGCAATCGCGCGTTCTCGAGCATCGGCGGTGGCTTTGGCCAACATATCGACGCGTTTTTCAGCCAGTTTTGTGTAGGTGTAAGCCGGTGGTTGAATCGCCAACGAGACACCATCGCCAATCAAGTTGCTGATGTTGTTGGATGCCTTTCGGATTAACGCCACATCTGAGCTGCCAACGTGAATGGACTGACGTGCCGTCCACTCTGTGTTGGTGAGCACGCCTGTCACACGGTTGCGAATGTCGTTGCGATCCGTTCTTAAAACAGTGAGTTGGGTGCTGCTTTCTGGAATGCCCGCATCGCGAAGGAAGGAAAGCGTGCGCTTCAAATCAGGTTGAAGATTTTGATAGGCCTGCTGTTGGCTAAGACCGCCACCACTCACCGTGACGGTCCAATCCGCATAGTCACTGCGCAGCCGTTCGGTGCTGGCACCGGTCACCGTCACGGTGTCTGTTGCGGTTCGAATTCCCTTTACCGCAACAGCTCCAGCCACAACAAGTCCGCCGCTGAGCACCAGCATTGGCAACACCAAGGGAGGTGTTCGACGCCATAGCGGCAGCTGGTTCTGGCCTGAGGACGAAGGGTCTGTCACGGACTTTGGGCTTTCAACCATTTCAACCGATTTTTGGATTGGGACGTGTTTTTCGCAATCACAGCTGTGACTGGCTATGACCCGAGCTGAGATCCCTGATAGGTGATGGATGCCAAAAAGCGCTGAGGTGATCGTGATTGGCAGCGGGATCGGTGGCTTGTGCTGTGCTGGTCTCACCGCACGGGCTGGAAAGGACGTTCTGGTTCTTGAAGCCCATCGCCAACCAGGCGGCGCTGCCCATGGCTTTGAACGTCAGGGCTATCACTTCGAATCGGGTCCCTCCCTCTGGAGTGGATTGTCACGTTGGCCAAGCAGCAACCCCCTCACTCAGATCCTGCGTGCTTTGGATCAGCCCTTGGATGTTGTGAGTTACAAGGACTGGGATGTTTTGTTCCCGGAAGGACATCTCCGCGTTGGGGTTGGAGGGGATGGGTTTGAACGCGTGGTGGAGAGACTGCGCGGACCGGAGGCTGTGGCTGAGTGGCAGCGCTTCACCGCCGTCTTGCAGCCGATTGCAGCTGCTGCAGATGCCCTGCCATTGCTGGCGTTACCCGCATCTGTGGATGGAATTGGTCCTCTTTTGAGGCGTAGTGGGCGACTGGTTCAGCATTTGCCAGCCATCCGCCATCTCAGTGGTGCTTTTGGACCTCTCGTGGACCGTCATCTACAGGATCCATTTCTGCGTCATTGGGTGGATTTGCTCTGTTTTTTGATCAGTGGCATGCCGATGGCTGATACCAATGCAGCAGCGATGGCCACTCTGTTTGGTGAGTGGTTTGACCCAGATTCGTGCCTCGACTTTCCGCGGGGAGGGAGTGCGGCTGTGGTTGATGCACTCGTGCGTGGCTTGGAGTCTCACGGCGGCAGTTTGCGGCTCGGAGCCAACGTGCGCCAGCTGCTACTCGATGGTGATCGTGTCATTGGCGTGGAGCTCAGCAATGGCGAGACGCTTCACGCTGATGTTGTGGTGAGCAATGCGGATGCTTGGGGGACGGCGTCTCTGCTACCCGAGATGGCTGCGAAGGCTTGGGGTCAGGAACGGCTTTCGACTCCTGGTTGTCACTCTTTTCTGCACCTGCACTTGGGATTTGATGCGAGCGGCCTGGAGGATCTGCCGATCCATACCGTTTGGGTTGGTGACTGGGAACGGGGAATTGATGCTGAGCGCAATGCTGTGGTGGTGTCGATTCCATCGGTGCTCGATCCATCGATGGCGCCGGAGGGACATCACGTGCTGCATGCCTATACCCCGGCCAATGAACCCTGGTCAGAGTGGGCTGGTTTGCAGAGAGGAACAGCGGCCTATCAGGAGAAACGTGGACAACGCTGTCAGGTGTTTTGGGATGTGTTGGAACAACGCATTCCCGATCTCCGCAGTCGTTGCCAAGTGGTGATGGAGGGGACTCCCCTGACCCACCGTCATTACCTATCCACGCATCAAGGCAGTTATGGACCTGCGTTGTCAGCGGCGAAGGGTCTGTTCCCTGGGGTGACCACTCCCCTGCAGGGTCTGTTTCAGTGTGGTGCCAGTTGTTTTCCAGGAATTGGGATTCCACCCGTGGCTGCAAGTGGTGCGATGGCGGCCCACGCCATTACGGGACGCAAGGCTCAGAAGGAATTGCTTCGATTCCTCGAGCTGTAGGCGCTTCCGTTCTTTGATGTTCCTGAAGAGAGGTGGTTAGTCGATGCTTTTGCGCGCGACAACGGCAAAAAAGGGATCACCTTTTCCTCCTACCAGTCCCATCAAGCCACCGGCTTTGGTTTCCTCAGCAAAAACACGGATGTCGGTCCAGCCATTGGCTTGCAGCACCGTTCCGACATAGTCAAGGTGCTGCATGTCGTCGTTGTCAGTCCAAACCTGTGGCGCCTTCGTGAAAAACATCCGATTGGAAAAGGCAACGATGGCTGTGCCATTGGGCCTGGTAACGCGAAGCATTTCCGCAGCAACATTTTCTGGTTGCGTCCAGTACTGCCAAGCGGCCACAGCTAGGCAGGCATCAACCGATCCATCCTTTAACGGGATGGTTGGGTCCAAGTTCATGTCTTGGACGTAGTGGCTGTCGAGCCTTGGGTTGGCGACGAGTTCCGCCTCATTCATGCCGTGGCCAATCACGCGCTCGTAATGAATGTCCTCTGGCAAGTGACTCACCCATGACGAACCCAGATCAAGAACAATTGCCCCAGACGGAATGTGTTCTCGATAAAAACTGGTGAGGCGTGTTCTGAAGCCTTCGTCGAGGTGCTGGACGAAGCGTGGTTCAGAATAAAAGACCCGATCTGGCTCGCGGTCGAGCTTGAAACGCTGGTCTTCCGTTAAGACTTGAGTTGCCATTAACTCATTGTGGCGAAAGGAATGGCGTCGTTGCGAGTGCCGTTCATCGAGACGAACATGTGACGCGCACTGGGAACAAGCAATCAGTGAAAGGGATCGTCTTGATCACTTATTCCGTCGGTGGAAGTTGTCTCCAACCGCTCGTCCAGACATCCTGATTTTTGAGCTCCGTCCAGGCGATGCGTCGTCGAATACTTGCGTCGAGGACAGCTTCGAGTTCAACCCAGCGATCCTGACCTTTTCCTCCCTGGAAAATCACCCGAAAGTGTCGATACCCTTCCTGAGGAAGCACGCTTGTCCAGGCTTTGGCTAGTTTCCAGGTCATCTTTTTGGAACAAATTTGAGGGTTGCTTCGTTGGCAAATGTGAGAATATTTTAGGTGAGTTTGGTGCACCCTATGCCGAATAAAGGGGTTGCAATTTTTTGTGAATTGTGGATCAAGGCCGTAGAAGACTTAATCGATTGAGGCGCCAGGCGGAGTTGGCAGGATTGGAAAGAAACGGCATCGTTCGTTTGATATGGAGTTCATTATGCTTTCTTGTTTTATTCATTAGTCTCAAATGAACTGGTTGGGGATGTTTAGACTGTCTCTTGATCAGATTTCTTGGCCTACGCCTTAAAAGAATCCTTGCAGTCTTAGCAGTCGTTTGGCGTTGTCGTTGGTTTCGATAGGTTTGCAATGTGTTTGATCATGCCCTGTTGATGCAGGTCTTTGAGCTTTTTGGGCATGATTTGTCTGGATGTGTATTTTACTTTTGTTAGTCGATAATTGTGAGCTTTCGGATTCCTGTTGCTTGGACCCAGTCCGCAAGGGTTTCAAGGTCTTTGCGATTGGGAAGACAGAGACATCCACTTCCTGGGTTGCAATTGTGAATTCCAAGGCCGCTTCGATCTGTTTCGAATTGGGGCTCTAAGTTAAGCCAAAGATCTGTTCCCCACGGTTCTGGTTGGCCCAGTGCATACGTGCCAACCGGTAGGGGTGCACCGTTGCCTGGACTCCAGAGACGGTCGGCTGTTTGCTTGCTGTTGTAACCGCTAACGGCTGGCCATTCAGCGAGCAGTTGTTCTCCTTTAAACAATTCAAGCGTCCAAGCGCCACTTGGCGTGAATCCTTTTGGGTCGTTGCGCCTTGCCTTGAGTGAAAAGCTTTCTCCTTGTTTCACTTGAAGCAAAGCTGGAGAGGGGCCCTGTTGGCCTGGAGCTTGTGTTGGTGGTGTTTGGAATGCGACGGATTCGATTGTTTCTACGACTGGAATTTGTTTGGCTGATTGTCCAGCTTCACAGCTCAGCATCAGCAGGGGGACTGTGATGGCTAGAGCTTGAAGAGGACGAATCATGGTGAGTATTTGTACTTTTTAAGGATTGAACGACTTGATTCATCGCCTCAAGCTGGATGCTGAATCCTTTCCCCTTTCTTAGTGGGCAGACAAGAGTCTCTGGAATGCTTTTTGGGGATGTTTGCTGCGCTGGCTGTCATCTCTTCATCATAGAAGTCTTTCCCTGAGCACTCGATTAGGAGACCGGCCGTTGCTGATCTGAAGGGCTCTATCGAATCAGAATGGATGATTGGCCCATCCGAGGGGCATGGGCAAGAGCGATGACGAGGCGTTTTGAAGCAGGTCGAGGTGGTGTTTTCGATCGACAGACCTTTTCGTCCGGCCTTTGCGATTCGCTGCCTTGCCTCCATGGATTCAAGCGGTTTTTGTCTTTGTATCGGCACGAACGACGCCTGGGATGACGGTTGGCTAGGTTTATGGAGTAGCAACCGCTACCTATTGCATCGTTCACCTCGGTTTTCCGAGGCGCAGACCGACCCAGGCCAAGGAACGGGGACCTGGGTTTTCTCGGAGAACATCATGACTACTCTTCTTTACAGAGGTCAGGCCTACGCAACGCCTAAGACGTCTGACGTCAAAGCATGCATTGAGCTGACTTATCGCCATGAGCACTACAACACGTGCCGTGAGCTTGTTAAGGCTGAGATGCAAGAGCATCCCACTTTGACCTATCGGGGAGTTTCTTACTCTAGATAAATTAGTTTTTATCGATTTCAGATTGTAAATTCAATCCCCTTTCCGCCCCAGCAACCAATGGTTGTTGGGGTTTTGTATGGATTGATCGCAATGGATATTATTTGTCCCAGATGCTCTTGCAATTGGCTTTTTTATATTGTTCCTTTGCGTTTCTGTAGTTTTTAGTTTGTTCGGAGAGATCTCTGCTCGCTTGTTCGATTAGATCTTTGTCGTCTTTGCTCGAGATAACGTAGCGATTGATGCTCATTTTTGCCCCCAAATTATTCATGACTCGAGTGAGAAGTTCACACTCTGTCATCGCTTGGCTCTGCGGTGGATGCAAGCTGGAGATTGTCAGCAAGGCAATGGCTGTTAGGGATTTCATTGGTTGATCCGTTTGTCTCCCGAATGATGCTGTTTTTATGACCATTCATCTTAGTTCTCGTTTACGGTTGATTCATGCATTCTTGAGTTCTGCTCGGAGAGTTGGATGAGTGACCGAACGATTGCGATTACTGGAGCTTCTGGAAAAACAGGCTTTCGTATCGCTGAAGAGTTGATGGTGCATGGAGATCGTCCGCGTTTGTTGGTGCGATCTTCGTCGGTGATTCCCGACACCCTCATGAATGCTGATCAAGTTCGGCTCAGCTTGCAAGATCCAATCGCTTTGGACTCAGCCTTAAAGGGCGTAGATGCCCTTGTGATTGCAACGGGTGCGAGGCCTTCGATTGATTTGTTAGGGCCGATGCGGGTTGATGCATGGGGTGTGCGTGCTCAGGTGGAAAGCTGTCTGAGAGTTGGGGTGACCAGGGTGATTCTCGTGAGTTCTCTTTGTGCGGGGCGTTGGCGTCACCCCCTCAACCTGTTCGGTTTGATTCTTGTTTGGAAACGAATTGGCGAGCAGGCTCTGGAGAACAGCGGCTTGGATTGGACTGTGATCAGGCCAGGAGGTCTCAGTGAAAGAGAGGAAACCCTGGAGGAAGAGGGGGTGTATTGGTCAGGTCCCGATCAGCAGGAGAATGATTCCATCCCAAGGCGTCTGGTTGCTCGTTGTTGCTTAGAGGCCTTGAATACTCCTGCTTCGATCGGAAGGATCCTTGAGGTGACAAGCAGTGTGTCTCGACCAGTGATTAGTTTGCCCGATGCCTTATTGAGTATTGATTCCTAGAGACCAGGTCTTGCTGATGTGCGATAAATCCACCATCAGGGTTTGATCTCTGGTCGTTGCAATCAAGTTGAAAAGATGGGCCGCCACCCATCTTTTTTAATGGCTGATGACTCTTTCTGTTGTTCCCATCGTCATTAAGCCCCCACAATGCTTTTGCTGTTAATGAATTCATGGATGCCAAGCTTCCCCAGCTCTCTGCCATAGCCACTATCTTTAATTCCTCCAAAGGGAACCCGTGGATCACTTCTTACAAAATCATTGATCGCAACGCAGCCTGCTTCAATTTCTTTCACGGCAATTCTTTTGGCATTGGCGGTATTCGCTGAAAAAATGGCTGCTCCCAGTCCAAAGCGAGTATCTGAGGCAAGTTCAACCGCATGGTTGTCATTCTCAGCACGTACAAGGCTCAGCACAGGCCCAAAAATTTCGTCGTCAAATGCGGGCATCCCTGGCTTTACATCTTCGAGAATCGTGATGGGATACCACCAGCCTTTTTGTTCTGGTATCACCCCTCCTTGTCGCAGGGTTGCTCCCTGTTCAACACTTTTTTGCACTTGAAGATGAACCTGTTGCCGTAGATCTAATCTTGCTAAAGGTCCGATATTAAAGGCGGGATTCATGGGATCTCCCATGACATAAGAATCCAGCTTTTTTTGTAAGAGTTTAAAGAATTCATCGTAGACATCGTTGACCACGATAAGGCGTTTGGCTGCAATACAAACTTGTCCGGTGCAAAGCATTCGACTTGCTGCACAGCGATCAGCCGCTAAATCAAGATCTGCATCGTGAAGGATCAGGTAAGGATCTTGTCCCCCAAGTTCTAAAACACATTTTTTTAAATTGGCGCCTGCAATGGATGCCACAGCTCGACCGGCCTCTTCGCTTCCTGTCAGGGTGACGGCGCGTACTTTTGGATGTGCAATAACAAGTTTTGCGTCTGCCGATCGCATGGGCATATTTGTGAAGACACCTTCAGGTATGTCGCAGCTGTTAAAGATATTTTGAATGGCACTGCTACATCCCGGCACATTGGATGCACCTTTCAGAAGCAGGGTATTTCCTGCCATTAAGGTAGGGGCAATCGCCCTGAATGCTTGCCATAACGGGAAATTCCAAGGCATCACAGCAAACAGAATTCCAAGGGGTTGAGCCGTTACGGTTGCATTCCCTGCACCCAGGTCGATCGTTTCATCTTCAAGGAGTTTCTCTCCATTCTCCGCAAAATAGTTGCAAACCCAGGCACACTTTTCGACTTCTGCCTCTGATTGCTGAATGGGCTTTCCCATTTCTTGAGTAATGCCTTTAGCTAAGGCTGATTTGTTGGCTTTTAGGGCTTGGGAAACTTGATTGAGTGCTTTCTTCCTTAAGGAAAACTCAGAGTTTCTCCATTGTTGGAAACCAGAATCTGCCTTCTCTATCGCTTCGATGATCTCCTCTTGTCTCATTAATGAATATGTGGCGATTGTTGATCCTGTGGCAGGATTAATCGATTCCAGGCCTTGCGCTTCTGACATCCTTCCTGTAGTACGGCACTCTCCAATTATGGCTTGTGAGTTCAGTTTTAACTATTTTATGTCCAGCGAACAGGGTCTTTGGAAAAATGGTGGAGACATGAATCTGTTTCATTCCCCAGTAAGTCCCGGCTAATCGTGAGGCAGATCGCATTGAGGGGGAGTGCAAATGTGCTTCCGTCTCCATCAAATGGACCTTCAACGTAGGCGCCAATCCGTTCGGCCATTAAGAAGCCTAGGAACAGCACAACTCCCGTGATGTTGCCGACTAAAGATGCCGCATCCGTCTTGAAATTCAGCAGCAGTTGAAAACCGAAGACCCAGCTAAGCATGCGTACAAAGACGTCATAACTAGCGGGCAATGGGGTGTTTCTAATCCTTTCCAGCCCGCCGATTGCATCGACTGTGGCGTTGGCGATATTCATTAATTGTTCCCTGCCGCGAGCATTAATTTTCTTGCTTTCGTAAAGGTTGCGAACTGCTGCTGCTCTGGCCTGCCCTAATTGTCTCAATGTTGTGGTTGGCTTCATCTCTAGATTTTCCAGGAGGTAGTCTTGGAAGCGCCTCAAATCTTGATGATAAAAGTTTCTCAACTGAAAATTCAGTTGCCAAACCATGGCCACTTGATAACGCACTAAGTTGCGTCCGTGTGCACTGACCAAATGTTCCTCTGGTAGGAGGCTTGTCAGGATGTCCGACCAATTGCGGCTGTGGTTAACAATGGCGCCCCATAGTTGCCGAGCTTCCCACCAGCGACCAATCGCCTGCGTATTTCGAAAACCAATAAAGATGGAAACTGTGATTCCCATAATTGAAACGACGCTGCCACTTTGTTGCCAATTTGTAGGCACTGTGTCACTTAATATTAGCGCCCCGATAACCGCTAATAACAGCAGGTCGTAGCGCATACGCCACAGCAATAACAGCAAAACAACGAAATAGTCCCGTCGCGCTGTACGCGGTGGATCTCCGTAGGGCCCAGACTTAATTGACATGGCGTTCCCAAAGAATCGCTTTGACATAATCCCGCGGCCCTTGGCGCTTCACACGCATGATCTTATTTGGTGATTCTCAGCAATCAGACGTTGATCTTGCTGTGATTGGAGCCGGTCTTGCCGGCACTGGGTTTGCTGCCTCGCTTCGCCAACGCGGTTTTGAGGGCACAATTCTGCTGTTTGAGGCGGGACGGGGTCCGGGTGGTCGGGCGGCGACGCGGCGCCGACGTGATGATTTGCAATGGCGGCTTGACCATGGAGCCCCTTGTTTCAGCTTTAGCCAAGCACCGCAGGGGCCTCTTGCTGACCTATGGAATCCCCTTCTGGAGCAGGGGATTGTCCAGCCCGATTGTGGGCTTGTTGTTGGGTTGAACGAGACGGGTTGTCTCGTTGATCCTCCGGATCATCCCCTTCTCCAGGGCCCACGCTTTCGAGGTGTTCCAACGATGGCCTCCGTGCCAGAGGCTTTGCTGAAGCTCGCAGGTGCGAACACGCGAGGTGTGTTCGGAGAACGAATCAGCAGCCTGCGCAGAGAGAACGGTTGGTGGTGTTTTTCAGGTCAGCTGCGGGCGCGCTCTTTAGTGGTCACGGGCAATCTTTTGGCCCATCCCCGTTCCCTGGCGATGTTGGGTTGGCACGATGTCCCGTTGCGCTCAGCTGTTCCGTTGAATCTGGATCTCACCTTGGATGCTGCACTGGAGCGAATTCGTGAGATGCATGCATCGGTGCGTTGGAATTTAATGCTCGACTTCCCTTGCTTCCCTGAAGAGCTTCCTAGGCAGATTTGGTTGACATCTGATGCTCAAGAAAAATTTGGGATTGAACGGATTGTTCTCCATCGTCAGGAGGACCGACGGCTGGGCTTAGTCGTGCACGGTTTAGACGACGGATCTCCCATCACGCCAGCCAGCCAGCCACGCTTGTTGTTGGAGCAGGAATCACGCCAACGGAAGGCTCTCGCTGAGCTATTGCTGCCCTGGCCCGAGTTGGCTCAGGCACTCCCGATGGCCCGTTCTTTGGGGGTCATGCGCTGGGGAGCATCTCAGCCCTTGGATGCTCCCCTGCCACCGTCCCTTCAATGGTGTCAACCCAGCGCTGTTGGTTTTTGTGGAGATTGGATCGCCGGCCCAGGTTTTGGGATGGCTGAAGGGGCTCTTCAAAGTGCGGTTGATCTGGCTGCTCAATGGATCTGAGTGAAGACGGATGGGACAGAGGGTGAGCCGCCGAGGAATTAATAACAACAGTTTCAGAACCGATCACAAGAGCTGGTGATCGGTTCGTTCATGCGTCAAAACAGTGCAAAGAGGATCACGCATGCGCTCGAATTATCGCCCTGTTCAGCTCCATGCCAGCGTGCATGATGACGAGCCTTGTATGTGTTTAAGTTGCACTGATCTACTCGGTCGTTTGACATTCAACGCCACACGATCTCAATCACTGTTGCTTCATCAACGCAGTCTCCAAGCTTCGAAGACGTTGTTCGTTGACCCCAAGATCTGATTCTCCCAGTCTTGATACGGAGCGTGCCTGGAGAAGAGATCGCTCCGTATCGGCATAGAGCTCCAGATCGTCAACGAAGCCGAAGATCTCACTGCTGGCCGTTGCATGCAGGTAGTTCGTTCGCTGTTCCACGATTTCTGATCGTGGGGTTTGTTGGATGACGTCGGCGAGTTCGTTCAGGCTTGCGATCGGATCGTTACGCTCCCAATCGCTTCGAGCGCAGTGGGCGGGAGATTCGCAGGGACTGAGTTGACCTTGATGGATGCCGAGATCGGTGGGCATGGGCCCAACGAAATGAAATAAAGCCAGAAGAACGGAAAAAATGGTCAAGACCATAGGAAAGCTTTCTCAGCGTTGATCAAGGGTGTGTAGGAGCCGATGCTCCCGCACTGAACAGTCAATCTGCTCGGTACTGGGTGAATCCTCACGGTATGGATCCTGATCCGACGATCATGGCGTCAGTCGTGAAGCGTCCATGCACCCCAGCTGGAGTGAACAGTGGTGGCCAGTGGCCTATGTGCGCGATCTTGACCCAACCCGTCCCCAGCGATTCACCCTTCTCGAGCAAGATTTGGTGTTGTGGTGGGATGCTCCGGGTGAAAGCTGGAGGGCTTTTAAAGATGTGTGCCCTCATCGTTTAGTTCCTCTCAGTGAAGGGCGGATTAATAGCGCCGGTCAATTGGAATGCCCTTATCACGGTTGGAGTTTTGACGGGCAGGGCAGCTGTCGGGCCATCCCTCAATTGGGGGCAGGAGCTCGCTCGGAATCCCAGCGAACGGCGTGTGGGAGCTTGCCCACTGCCATAGGCCAGGGATTGTTGTTTGTGTGGAGTGGGATCCCTTCAGCCGCTGACCCTGCAGCGCTTCCCTTGGTGCCTGTGCTCCAGGAGCAGGGAGATGGCTGGGCGGATGGCTGGATTGTGCAGGACACCTTCCGAGATCTGCCAATGGATGCGCTCACCCTCCTTGAGAACGTCTTGGATGTGAGTCATGTCCCTTTTACCCATCACCGCACCGTGGGTAAAAGGGAGAATGCATCTGCCGTTGAGGCGGTGATCACCCGCGAGGACTCCCAAGGGTTTGAAGCGTTTTGGCAAGAAGGCCCTCGCAAGGGAAAGCTCGGTTCACAGAACACGCACTTTCGAGCTCCCCAGCTGATGTGGCATGACCTCACGGCGAAGGGTTTCGCGCGCATCTTGACGGTGGTTTACGCCGTACCGATCAGCCGGGGAAAATGTCGATTGTTTGCTCGGTTCCCCTTTCAGTTCAAGGCTGCTCTTCCCCGAGTCTTGGTGGGCTTGCGGCCCCGCTGGTTGCAGCACATTGGCAACCACAAGGTGTTGGAAGACGATCAGGTGTTTCTGCATTGGCAAGAAAGGGTCCTTGAAACAGCAGGTGGTAGTGCTGCTGCTGAACAAGCCTTTGTCCTCAAGACGTCTGCCGATGTGTATGTCAAGGCGCTGCATCGCTGGGTTAACGGCCAAGGAGGCGGCCCCTTCGTAGGCCGACCACTTCCGCCACGACAGGATGTGGAGGCCTTGATGGACCGATATCACAGTCATACCCAGCACTGTGCAAGTTGTTCGGTTGCTTTCCGACGTATTCGCTCGCTACGGCCTTGGCTATGGGGTTCGCTGTGGTTGTCTGCGGTGTTGATTGGAGCGGGTCAGTTGAGTTGGCTGCTTTGGGTGGGTGTAGGTCTCGCGGCCCTCAGCGGTCTTCTGCTCCGACAAACGTCGCGTTGGCAGCGTGGATTGCGAATCGGGGATGGTCAGCCGCCCCGAAATCAGCGAATCTGAAAGGGTCTGCTGGATTTGCATGATGATCAGCGTCACATCGCCTTGTCCTGAGAGCACGATCGTGGCGCTTGGGTTACGTGATTGGCCGATTTGGGGCTGCGACATCAGCACATTTCCCTGGACCTATGACCAGCGTGAAACCTGTTTGTTGTTAGAGGGGGATGTGACGGTGACGCCGGATGGTGGCGAACCCGTCCGCTTTGGGGCGGGAGATCTCGTGGTGTTTCCAAGGGGGCTGAGCTGCACTTGGGAGGTTCACCAACCTGTCCGCAAGCATTATCAATTTGGCTAGGCGCTTCGAAAGAGAGATTCCGAAGCCAGCTTTGTTTGTTGTGGGAAGACGCTCAGATGTCTGAATCTGCACTCCACTGAGGGGCGCAGGGTCTCCAGCCAACCCGGACGAGTTCTCGCCAAAGTTGATCAGCCGTTTGCTGGCTCAAATGGACACGTGTCTTCAAAAGGGGAGGTTCACCTGAAAGAGGTCGCCCTGAATCCACGAAGACGTGTGGATCATGGCCCCAACTTTTTTCGTCGGGGTGGAAGCGTTTCGTGTCAGTGGAGTTTGGGTCCTGGATCCAGGCCTGGCGTGGCATGTCTTTCGAGGGCTGATGACAGAGTCATGCATCCACGCTTCAGCCTGGAAGGGGGCGTAGGGCGAACTCGGAGCCAAGATTCTGTCGCTGGTACAGGTGTTCTAGTTGAGTTGTGTGTGGGCGTCAACGCCTTGCTGGTTGTTGCTGGCTACAGCTGAATCAGGCTTGCAGGATCAATCGTGGACATTTCGGTCTGGGAAGCGGGGAGTGCAACGGCATCTCTCCAAAAGGTCAAGCGAGTTCTGCTTGAGCCCGGTCCGGACGAACTGGTTTTGGAAGTCCTTCACTGCGGTCTTTGCCACAGCGACCTGTCGATGATCGACAACAGCTGGGGCATCAGCCAGTACCCGCTCGTTCCCGGCCATGAAGTTGTGGGCAGGGTCGTGTCTGTTGGACCGGGCGTGGACTCAGCCGTGATCGGGCAGATCCGTGGTTTGGGCTGGATCAGTGGCAGTTGTTTTCGCTGTAATCAATGTTTGGAGGGAACCAGCAATCTTTGTGGGTCGCTGGAGGCGACGATTGTTGGTCGCCAGGGCGGCTTTGCCAGCCACGTCAAAGCCCACCAGGATTGGACCGTGGTTCTCCCCGAAGGATTGGATCCTGCGGTGGCAGGTCCGTTGTTTTGCGCTGGAATCACAGTTTTCGCACCGCTTGTGGATGAGCAGGTCTCGCCGATGGCCCATGTGGCGGTTGTTGGGATCGGTGGTCTCGGCCATCTGGCGCTGCAGTTCGCTAGAGCCTGGGGCTGTGAGGTCACCGCGCTCACCACCGACGGCACGAAGGCGGATGAGGCCAGGGGGTTTGGGGCCCACAATGTGATGCTTTTGGAAGAGCTCCCCGCATTGCTTGGACGCTTCGATCTCGTCATTAACACCGTGAATCAAGCGCTCGACTGGTCTGCCGTGATGGGATCTCTCGCCCCACGGGGCCGCTTGCATCAGCTTGGAGCCGTCTTGCAGCCCATCCAAGTGGGCGCTTTCGATTTGATCTCCTTCCGTCGGTCGATCACGGGTAGTCCCACGTCCTCACCAGGGAGTCTTCGGAAAATGATGGAGTTCTGCGTGAGGCACGACATCAAACCCCAGGTGGAGCATCTGCCCTTGGATCAAGTCAATGAAGCGATTGAGCGCTTGCATCGTGGCGATGTGCGCTACCGCTTCGTGCTTGATCAGGTGGCCTAAGGGATGGGTGAGCCAGCGCTTGGCTGTCTGGTAGGTGGGGCGAAATCAATCATTCAGTACAACCGGAAGAAAGGCGTTCAGTTGTTAGTTTTTCTCGCTTGGCCTGCCAAGTCGCCGCTTCGACAGCCCATGTTTTTTTGAACTCTTCGCTATTACGGGCACTGAGTTTGCAATTTAAATATTCAAATCGCCTGGAGCCTGCCGCTCCTCCTATCCAGGATTGGCTTTGGGATCCGCATTTCTTTCTTACATGCTGTTTTCTGGCTTTTTTAAGGGACTCTTGCTCTGCAGCATTGATCCTGTTGAGGCTGGCTGAAAAGATCTCGCAATTGGCATGAACAGAGCTGGGTATTGCTAGCGCAAGCAACAGCAGCGGAAAGCACAGATGTTGGGTTTTCATGCCGAATGCTGCATTCCTAAAGAGGTCATCATCGCTCCGCGGCACTCGAATCACAGCCCCCAATGGCTGCTCGCTAAGGCTTGTGATCGTGCGTGGGGGCTGGAGAGGCCTGCGTCTTTTGATGTGCTCCCCAAGACAAACCCTTGTGACTTCCTGGATGGTCCGATCAGATTAAAAAAGTTGATGGAGACCTCTCGTTGATCGTCACCTCTAAAAAAAGGGTTGATCCCAGTCAGTACCTTGTGACTGATGGTCACATTTACAAACGTATTGACATCCCCAACGCCTCCTCCAAGCAGTGGAGATTAGAAGAATTAGACATTGAAGAAGCCATCCGGTCGATGATCTCGGATTTTGGTGGTCGCAGTGATGAGACCTAATGTCGTTCCCTTGATGGGTGCTGATGCGGCATGGGTGAAGGGATTGGAAAAAGCAAATTCAGCTGAAAAGAAGCGATAGCTCTTTGAACTATTCGATGGATGTATTTAGGGAAATCAGACGCTGATTGGTCGATCTCTACTCGATTGCAATGGAATCAATTTCCCTGGAATTCTCCTGGAATGGCCCTGGGATCGATTGGTGTGGAATCGGATTTTGTTGGGTTGTTGTTGATGTTGCAACAATGAATTGAAGGGATTTTGCTAAGGGCTTTCTCTCCTTTGCCCCGCGCATGAAATTTTAAAATCTGAAGACAAGCCTAGATTTTGATTAGGGTCTAAAGCCTCAGTTTCGAACTGCTCTGTTAAGGCTCAATCCAACATGAAAGCACCAGAAGCTTTACTCGCCTATCTCCAGCAAATCCCTGGTATGGAATCAGGCGCCAAGCGTTTGGTGCTGCTGTTCACTCAGCTTGGTGATTTCGACTCGATGGAATATGCCCAAGCCCTGGTGCCTGCGCTCTCTCGTTTGGAGCAGGGAGGCATCAAGACCTTGGCCATCGCAATCGGTGATCAAGCAGGTGCTGATCGTTTCTGCGTTTTCACTGGATTCCCAAGGTCTCAGCTTCGGGTGGTTTCCGATGCGGACTTGCATCGCAGTGTTGGTCTTTCACCCGGGCTTCAGGCTGCTGGCGGCCCTTGGCCATCTCTTTTGTTGATGTGTGCGGGGATTGGCTCACCGGGCACGCTTGCTGAAGTTTTAAGGGGATACACAGGGGATCGCAGCGCACCCGCCCGCTTTGATGATTCTTCCCTGTTTCGCCTGGCTGGGGGCAGCGGATTCCAGCGTCCGTTCGAGCTGGCCACGGTTCGTCTTCGCAATATGAACGAAGTGCTGACGAAGTGGAGTACCTACGTACCCAATAACGCCTACATCACGCAGCGAGGCGGCACCTTTCTGTTGGACGAGGATGATTCCGTTCTTTATGTCCACCGAGACCAGGGCATTTTGGGCTTCTCGGAAACCATGAACCAGCCGCTCGCTTTTCTTGACCCTTGGTTGAAAAGCGAGCACTGAAATGGAAGCAGCTCAGTCGCTTCCTCCTTGGAGACCCCTGTTGTCTGCGGCGCGCAAGCGGGAAGGCCGCTCACCGGGTGGTCGCTGGTTGCAGCTTGCCACTCTTTCCATGGATGGCTGCCCGCGGGTGCGAACGCTTGTTTTTCGCGATTGGAGTGCGTCGGCGACGCTGGATCTGCTCACGGATGCCCGCAGCGACAAGACCCTCGAAATTCAAAGAACGCCTGAGGTGGAGTTGTGCTGGCTGTTTCGTAAGGCCCGCGAGCAGTTTCGCCTTCGTGGAACGGCAAGACTGATCGCTCCCGGAGAGGATCCTGTCGTACTGGATCAGTCTTGGAGGCAGCTCCCACCCTCTGGGCGATCGGTCTGGGCCTGGCCTCCTCCCGGTGATCCTTTCGATGTTCAAGGGCCATGGCCTCAGGAGGTGTCGGATGACTCAGCGATGCCAGAGCATTTGCGCCTGCTGCGGGTTTCGTTGCATCAGGTTGAGCAGCTCGATCTCAAGCCACACCCCCACGTGCGACGCGTGTGGACATCGGCCACCGAATGGCAAGAACAAAGGCTCAATCCTTGAGGGTCCAGAGCGCGAGTCCGCCACCCCGTCCACGAGCTGCCATCCACCCTTCAGGGTTGCGTTCGATCAGAGCGAAAAATGGCGTGCGCCTTTGGTCTGGAGTGGGCAGTGTTTTCTTGAGCAAGACAAGGGCACCCATTCGCAGGGTGAGCGAGTTGAAATGAAAGCTCAGCAGCGGGCGTTTCCCTATCAACGACCCTGGACCTTGAAATTTGAGTTCAATAGGCCCCAAGTTGACGGCATTAGAGAGACGCAACTCTTTGCCGTTGTTCTTTAAACCTGTTTCGATCTCCAGGCGAGCACCCAGGCTTCGCAGCATCCAGCTGCTGAATGGATTTGATGTTTGTGCTCCCTTGGCCCAAACCGTTTGCAGATGCCAGCAGCCCAGGAGATCAGCGCCTTCGAGGCCAGTGCCTTTCAGGCGGACAGCCCTCTCCTTCGCGCTGAGAATGGCGAAATTCATGAAAGCAAGCTGGGGCAAGACAATCGTCGCATTGGAAATAAAAAGAATCTAAAGATGCATCTGTTTTTGTGTTGAGTTAGACAATTTTTATTGGATTTCCAGGGGATGTTCCTGCATCAGCTGATGGAATTATTCGATGGGTGAGTGTTGTTATCGGAACGATTCATCAAAAATGGTAATCCTCAAATGTATCGGCGAGAGTCAATTTTTTTGTGAAAAAGTTTTGATGCCGTCTGAGGTTTACTTCTTTGAGGCCCCAGATGAGGCTCGCCTTGAAATTTGGTTGCTGAATGGCGGCGAGCCAATGCTGCACATCACAGCCGAGGCTCGGGAGTATGCCTTGCTCAGCCACCGCAGGCTGGCTGATCCTTGATCATGAATCAATCTGAACATGGGCTATGGCCGACCTGCTCGCTGACGCTGTCGCTCTGAACTGGGAGCAGTTGGAAGCTTTGGCTCCCGCCCCTGCGGAGCGATGTGAAGGCCCTGCGAATGCCCAATCCACATTGCGCTTGTTTGGACAGCCGGAGTCAGATGTGCGGGTCACGTTGTTTCGTGATCATCACGCTTGGTGCCCCTATTGCCAGAAAGTATGGCTATGGCTTGAGTTTCGTCGAGTTCCCTATCGGATTCGTAAGGTCACCATGCGCTGCTATGGGCCAAAAGAGCCCTGGTTTACCGCCAAGGTGCCTTCAGGCATGCTTCCGGCCCTTGAGTTGGATGGACAACTCATCACAGAAAGTGATCGCATCCTGGAAGCGTTGGAGCATGCCTTTGGCGCCTTAGGCGCAGGGATGCACGACAAACGTGTGCGCCGGTTGCGCGAGCTTGAACGCCTTTTGTTTCGCGCTTGGTGTCTTTGGCTCTGCACACCGAGGCTGAACAATCGGCAGGAGGATCAAGCGCGTGAACAGTTTCAGGCCGTGGCCCGTCAAATGGAGGCGGCTCTAGCAGAAGGCGGTGGCCAATGGCTTGATCCTGATCATCCGGGTGGAGCTCATCCAGGAACGGCAGATCTGGTGTTCGTTCCTTACGTCGAGCGGATGAATGCCTCCTTGGCTTACTTCAAGGGCTTTGCCTTACGTGACGAGCATCCAGGAATCGATCGATGGTTCAACGCACTGGAGAAGCTTGCGACGTATCGCGGTACCCAGAGTGATGTTCATACCCATGCCCACGACTTACCTCCACAAATGGGTGGTTGTTGGAGCAATGGACGTCCAGAACAGCAAGCGATGGCGCTGGCGGTGGATCAAGGTGCTGGTCTTGCTGCACTCGAAACCAGCTGGACTGCTCAGATAGGCGACGACGATGTGCTGGCTTCAGACAGGGCACTGGAGAGAGTGTTGCGCCATCGTTCAGCGCTGATAGCAAGGAATCCCCTCGGTGCTGCCTTTGATCAGCCCCTGCGGGCTGCACTGACCCATTTGATCTCTGGCAAGCTTTGCCAGCCAAATGCTGATACTGCAATCGGGCTGCGTTATTTGAGAGACCGCATTTCGGTGCCGAGAGATATGCCTTTGCAGAGTGCTCGCTTGTTAAGGAAGGCCCTTGAAGCAACTGCCGCTCTGGATGGCGAGGCGCAGCCAGCCCCGCCACCTTTTGAGCATCGTTTCGATCAAGACCCCAGGCCATTTTTGAATCCGTGAGGACTTGCTTGGCCTTTGGTGATCGCGATCCGGCAGGCTGGCACGTCAAGGGAGATCACCATGTCAAGCGCTCAAGAGGCCCCAGGGGGCTCAGGTTTCGGAACTGGTAATGCTGGCGGGAGCAAGCGCAACCGCAATAGCAAGCGCAAACCTGGTCACTCCAACCATGGTCGTGAGCGTCAGCCCCTGGGTCGCGATCCAGATTTTGAAGCGATTTGTGCAAGGCAGACCCTGGGATTGGCTCTCTCCGGTCGGTTAACGGAACAGGCCGTTAAGCGGGTGCATAAAGCGTTGGCCGTGCAGCATCACCCTGATAAGGGTGGCGATCCAGATGTAATGACGCGTCTAAACAATGCTCGAGACGTTTTGCTTCAGCCTGAGATGTCAGACACCCTGGCGTCGTGACGCAGAGGTTGTTTTGCTTGATTTGCAGGCTGCTCAGTGCCAATTCAAGTCATGTTAAGGAGTAGAAATGATGGCCTCAAGGTCAACTGGAGAGGGGTTTACTTATACATTTAAGAGTGAAATTTCTGGTTCTCAGCTCAATGACTTTAAAAAGATCCAGGAGAGAATGAACCATGCGGCTATGAAGTTTGAAGGCTATCTCGGGCAGGAGCTTAGTTTTTCTCCCCATCCATTACGAGATGGGTATCGTTGTACTGCGAGAGTGAAGTTCATGAGCCTTCAATTTTGTTTGGCTTGGTTGGACAGCACTGAACGGCGTAAGCTGTTGAATGAGGCAGAAACTTCACTTGACTATAAATATCATTCGCTGTTAGAGCCCCATTCTTTTGATCAGTGGCTTGATTCTCGAAAAGGTATCCAAACTCCAGTTTGGAAGATCAATCTCTTGGTTTGGTTGGCTCTTTATCCTTCCGTCATGGTTTTGATCGTGAGTGGTCAGAGCACACTTGGGGTTCTACCCTTGCCACTCAATATGTTGATCAGTAATGCCATTACTGTTGCGGTAACAGGTTGGTGGTTCGTGCCGTGGTTGAGCCGATTGTATAGCGGATGGTTGCAATCAAATAGCCGTCGCTTGAATATATTTTATGCCTCTTCTGTTTTTGGATTTCTTTTGCTATTTTTGCTGTTTTTTACTGTTCTGTCTGATGCGTTGCAGTAATCCTTGATAGTGCTCAAAGCGAACTCTGATTCGTGTGATTTTGAGATGGCAGGAGGAGATCCGCTGATCGATTAGGCCAACTTTATGTCTAGAGCTCGAGATGATTGCTGGGTCTTGCCAGCTCTCCTGTGATCCGGATTGTGTTTTTAAACAACGCAGTTCCTAGGTTAAATGAAGTGATTGGATCATTGATTGTTGATTATTTGCTAGAGATTAGAATGAATAAACTCTTCAGTTTTGCTGTTGATGGTATCTGGAAAATATAGAATAGGATAATGATCTCGCCCAAGCGCTTCAATGATTCATGCTGACGATTAAAAGCGACCTCTAGCTTGGAATTGTTTTTTAACAATATTTTATGTTAACCAAGCTCTCTTGAAATGGGAAAGAAGTCTCTGGAACGGGCCTTACAGGGATAAGTACCAGCGGATAACGGCTGCAACTTGTCCTGCAGGTCCATGACCGCTGATCAATTCACCAATGATCGCAGCCATAAAACCCAACATCGCCACACGCCCGTTGAGACGCTCAACAAAACCCAGAGATCCTTGATTCCATGGGCGTTTCGTGGTCAGACCTTCGCCGAAAGCTTCCAACGGTTCGTACTGGAAATTTTGGCGTGACAAAGGGGCTCTATCAATTCAAAATTGATTTTATGCAGAGATTCAGCTTCGTTTCATAGGCTTAGGACACCCTTAAGCCCGAACCCATGGATTCCGACCGTTTAAAAGCACTGTTTACGAAACCATATGGAAAACCAGCCCCAACGGAGTCTCAATGGAGAGAGTTGTATGACGAACAAGTTTGTTTTCAAGATCCAACGCAAGAGCGTCATGGCATTGATGCCTATATCGCAGCACAAGATGGGTTAATGAAGCGTTGCGATGACATCTATCTTGTGCCTGGTGCCATCGCCATCAACGAAAATATTGCTTTTATTGAGTGGGAAATGGGATTGAAAATTAAGGGCATTGAGTTTATTTATCCCGGTGCTTCTCGATTAGAACTCAACTCTGACGGAAAAGTTGTCAGTCATAGAGATTACTTTGATTTCGTTGGCCCCACCTTTGGTCCTGTACCTGTACTTGGAGGTTTTGTACGCTGGCTTTACAAGCGATTTGTGGACTAATTACTCAGAACGGTAAGGAAGAGAGCTTGATCAGCCCTGCTTCAGCGAGTAGTTGAATTATCGGAAGTCTGGGCTTGGCTCAGCTTCCAAAAGGTGAGACTTGTGACGGCGGCGCCAAATCCAAGGAAGACGGTGATCAAAGCTTCGCTTGACATGTCAACAGGCTGATACAAATCTCATTATGGCGTAGTCGCTCGCTGACTTGCAAGTAAGTATTTATTCCTATAGCGGGCCGTTTCTGGGCTTCTTTTCGCGAGAGGCCCTGCTTTTCATTACGGTATGTGGAGAAACGTAAATTCCAGTGCTGAGAACTCTCGCGACAAAACCGTTCCTTTCCGATTTTGGAATTTTGATTCTGAGAGTCTTCACTGGAACACTTCTCATCCATCACGGATATGAGAAGTTGGCAAATATCGAAAATTTTGCTGACGCATTCGTACGTCCTCTCCATCTTCCTTTCCCCATTCTCCTTTCTTACATCGCAGCGTTTTCCGAGGTTATTGGGAGTTGGTTGTTGATTACGGGATTTCTGACGCGCTTTGGCGCCCTTGCGATCATGGGCACGATTTCTGTCGCTATCTATCACGCCATCATTACTGCTGGTTTCAACATCTATCTTTTGGAATTATTAGGTCTTTACTTCGCTTCCGCCGTGGCAATTCTGGCCATGGGCCCCGGACGCTTAGCCATCGATGAATTGATTGTTCGTCGCTTTAGTCCAGAGCTAGAGCGTGAGCAATCCGGTCCAATCGATACCGTGATATCCGACGGTGTCGCCTAAATTTTAGGCTCTCAAGGAAGGGTAAATCCCGACTGAAGATGTTTGACATCGAGCATTACCCAGCTCAACCAGATCACAACGCCGATCACCCCTGACACGGCTGCAAACTTTCCGACGTTGCGGAGTAACAGCTCGGCCACACTCATTTCGCGCAAGGTTCTGTCCCAATCAGACTCCATCCTGCTTGATCAGTGTCACTTTGATGAACGTTCCTCTCGATTCCCCCACGGTCAGCCTGCTGATTGTGGGGTTTTTCTTCGCAGTTCTTCAAATCTGGTGGATTCGCTCCTTGCTGTTTAGAAACTCAGCGCGTCAAAAAGCTCTGCCCCTGAGCTCCCAACAGTTTCGAAAAGACTTGGAGCGAATATTCAAGAATGAATTCTGAGTGCTTGGGCGTGTTGTTCCCCATGATTGATGGCGTGCCTCGTTTTGGCTGGTTTGATGGGGTGTCTTGATATTCGCGAATTGGAGTCAGATCAGATTCCAATCGTGACCGACTGGTCCCGTCGTGAGGGATTTGCTCCAGGTCTTGGAGATATAGAGATTTATCGGCACACGGATCGTCAAGGCTTGTGGATTGCCTGGCTTGATCATGAGCCGATTGGATGCATTGCAGGCGTCCGGTATAACCCTGATTACGGATTTATTGGCCTGTATCTCGTCGTGCCCCATCAGAGAGGTCACGGGTATGGCCAACAGCTTTGGAAGCATGCTCTCGATCACCTTTCCGATCTCACCTGCATTGGATTGGAGGCAGCGCCTGCTCGAATCTTGGACTATGCGGGATGGGGATTTGAATCATCTTCGTTAACCACCCGTTGGCGTTGCTTCAACGAGGGCCACGCCGTTGACTTGAGGGGGGAACTTCCAACCGGTTTGCATGTGGTGGAGGGCAGCCATATTCCCTCAGAGGCTGTTCAGCTGTACGACGCCCAACGAGAGCCCAGTCCTAGGCCTCATTTCCTTGCTGATTGGCTTGGACATCCGTCGGGTCAAGTTCTTGCTCTCCTGGATGAGAACGGAAACTGTCATGGTTTTGGTCGCATTCGCCCATGCCTTTTGCAAGACGGTGAAGGCTGGCGCATCGGTCCCCTGCTCGCCGATTCCCCTGGGTTAGCCGAGTATCTGATTCAAAAACTTCAGCAACGCCATCCAGGGGTGCTGTTGATCGATACCCCTGGTTTCAACGTTGCTGCGAAGGGGCTCATGGCAGATCTGGGTTTTAAGTCTGAGTCAGAAACCATGCGGATGTATCGAGGTGATCTGCCGAAACAGGCTTTAGATGATGTGTTTGCTCTTGCCTGTTTGGAGTTGGGTTGATTGGTACGGCACTTTGGCCTGTTCATCTTCGAACAGGCTTCATCCAAGGGTTATTTCTTTGCTGCGTAGACGACGGCTCCACCTGCAACAAGCGTCAGCACGCCAGTGGTGAGCAGGAAGCCAACCAACAGAGTGAAACCAATCAAGGAGCCAAGAAGCGACATCTTCACGCGCAGAAGCTTGGACTTCATCAACATCATCATCAAGATCACGATGGTGGCTTTAAGACCAGCCACCTGGCCTGCACGGATCAGGCAAAACGGATTAAGAAGCAGCATTCCTTCGGTTACAAACGTTCTTCGATTCTGACGAGTTTGATCTCTCATCCGTGAGAGCTTTGATCGATGTCTTCCCCCACCCATGCCATCAGCCCTCGATGATGGGTGTTATGTGTGGTCGTTTTGCCCTTACTGCCGATGCTCTTCAGCTCCCGGAGGTTCTACGGGAGCGGATGTCTGATGTGCATCTCGCGCGCTACGCGCCCCGGCAGCTCATACGCCCTTCTGAACCCGTGTTGGGATTGCGTCGAGAGGAGTGCAAAACCGAAGCGGCGCTCATGCTTTGGGGGTTGATCCCTTCCTGGGCGAAAGACCCCTCTAGTGGACCTAGACCCATCAATGCTCGCTCTGAGACTGTTGCTGACAAAACAAGCTTCAGAGCGGCTTGGCGCCATCGGCGATGTTTAATCCCAGCCACTGGATTTTTCGAGAAAAATTATTTTGTAAGCCGTCTTGATCAACGTTCCTTTTGGATCGCTGGATTGTGGGAACGCTGGCTTGGTTCGGATGGGAGTGAACTTGATACCTGCACGATTCTCACCACTGCGCCGAATGCTCTCATTCAACCCCTGCATGATCGAATGCCTGTGTTAATTCCGGATGGTCTGGAAGAGGCGTGGTTAGCCGTCGCTGATGGGCATGACCTAAGGGCTTTAGAACCACTCCTGATGGGTTGGGATCCTCAAGGTTGGAAGGTGGACCCCATTCAACGGCGCAGGAATGAGCCCTCTCCATCGTCCATTCAGGGCTCGCTCTTTGAGATCAACTGAACTGGGATCAATAAATTAATGCTTAATAATTAAGGCTAGTTTCCTTCAATGATTTGCCTCTCAGTCTCGAATCCGTTGTTCCCTGAGGCGTCGCATGCTGTTGCGGGGCATCATTCGATTGTCCTTCAGGGAACGCAGAGGGGCGTCTCGATTCACGGTTCTTGGGTTCGAGCTGATGAGCAACATCAAGGCGATTAAGCCCAGCAACGTGATTCCAGACCTGATCGGTGTGAGCATTGTTCAATCCTGCGCAGCCGTCACCACAGTCTGTTCGAGTGGTAGCAATTCATCGTCGTCGTTCGCACGACTACGGACAGGAGCATTGAATCCCCGTGCTCTTGGGTTTTTGACATCAAAGGGGCCTGGAGTGCCTTTGGGAACGGCGAGGCGGAGGGCAAACGCTTGCGACCCTGGCTCAACGTCTCCAATAGACCCAACCCTTGTGCGGTTCTGAAGCACTGGCTCACCGCTTCGATCAAGAATGCGTGCATAAACATCCGTATCCACGACAGCGCGTTTGCTGGGATTCACGACTGTTCCGCTCAGCACGTAGCAGCTAGCGCCCTCTGGACTTGTGATGTTGTTGCGGGTATTTCCAAGCGCCTGTCCTGGTTGTGCCCCTGGATCATTGGCATCGCAGGGAGCTAAGGCCACGTCACTCAACCGCAGCTCTGCGGCCAGCACGGGCGTCCCGATCAGCAAACACACTGCGATCAGGATGGACATCAAAGAGCGCCGAAGCATGGCATGGAGTGGGGGCAGACCTTCACCATGCCGCAGTGAGGGGCTTCTTTGAGCCTTTGCTCTTGAGGTTGTCAGTCAATGTCGTGGCATGAGGCACCGTCAGAAGAGCTTTCTGGTGAAGGTTGATTGATTTTTTTGGGAACAAAGTGTCCTGGTATTGATGTCTAGATGAGTCAATGGAAATGGCATTGCTTTTCTTGATGACTTTGTTTTTGCTGACAAGTTGATACTTGAATCCCTGATAATTGCTTCTTGCTGAATTGTGTGCTTGGCTTTTGTTCTTGGCTTTTGTCCTTCGTATGCCTACTTGTAGGCGGAAAGATTTGTTTTTGCTGTTTTAAGCGCCTCTTCGCAAGCAGATCGATCTTCGGAGTCGATATCCCCTTGGCTTCCATTCAGTCTCGCTTCCAGGAAGGCGATTTCATCGATCCAATACTCTTTGTTTTTGTCTGACTCGTTGCTCATTTGTCGTTGACGGCTATCTTTAGATTCTCTCTTCATTGAGAGAAATTTGCAAGATGCTGCCCCGTTTCCTTAGTCCATTCGATTACCACAGTTGAAAAGTCTTCGTCTCTGTCGGTGAAGGTGACAGCTTTTGGCTAAGAGAAACTGCCGTCAGGACTGGTGCAATCACTCCGATCACAATGGTGTGTGCAAGGAGCTGGCGAAGCTGATTATGTTCAGTATGGCCATAATGAAACCCCTTAAGAGCGCTTGTCATGAATCGGATGTGTTCTTCTAGAAATAATATTGAGCCGAATCTTGTTGTTCTTAGAGTTTTCTGAAGGATCAGTTAAATATGAATGAAACCTGAGACTTCTGGAGTTGGACTCATTCCTTTGGTCTGTCTCTTAGTGCATGAACAAGTGGGGTTGACTCAGGACAAGTTGAATGGCTCGTCGGCTGCTATCGACGGCCAAGACGATGGCCAGTCCTCGTAGACAACGAACCAACACAGCCGAATCAAAAAGATCGAGGCGCCTTGCTGTCCATTGGGCCGCCAGTGCTGCCACACTTCCCAGCGTGAGTCCCATCCAAGGAATGCCCCTGCCCTCATGCAGAAATTGCAGGGATGCTGCGCTCGCTGAGCACAACACGGCGACTGTGCTGAGTCGAATGGCTTGATGGATCGGGACTGAAAAAGGCCCACTCATCAGTGGGACGAGCACGAGTCCTCCACCAAGGCCAAGCATGCCCGCTGTCCAGCCGGCGATGCAGCCCACACCAGCCAGCAGGGGCGCGGAGGTTTCTTCCGTTTCCAAGCAGAGTGGCTCTTTTTCCTCTTCTTTTTCCTTGTTCTCTTCCTCCCCAGCTTCTTCCTCAGCTTGAGGCGGCTCTTTGATAGAAAAAGCCAACAACACATAGACCGCTGTTTGCATTGCCAACAGCACCCATCCAGCGGCAAGGCCACCAAGCCCTCCAAATAAAAATGCTGATCCGAATCCTGCTAAGCCGATGGCTAGGGCTGATCGTGTTGGCAGGCTTCCACTTTGAAGATGCACGATTGTCCCTGCTAGAGCGGTGGGGACAATGGCAAAGCTGCTAGTGGCGAGCGCTTGATGAGGAGGCAGGTTGAGCCAGAGCAAAACCGGTGCAAAAATGAGACCACCGCCGATTCCTAACAATCCAGCCAACCCTCCTGCCAAGAGTCCGAGGCTGATCAAGAGCGGAATATCCCACCAAGGCACCACGGCATCTCTTTGCTTGCTGTTTCAGCATGCTTTGAAAGGCCGTCGCAATGTGGCTTCTCAGCTCAGATGGTTACTGATGTTGTTGGCTAACCCCGATATGAACCACACAGTTGCCACTGCGGCTCAGAGAATGTTAAAAAGGTATATGGGTAGGTAAAGGATGAACCCCGCTAAGCAGCATCGAAAGCTCCATAAGCTTCAGTCTCGGGCAGAGGAGTGCCTCACACGAGGAGAGGCACAAAAAATCTTGAAGAAAGCTGCAAAGGCACAGAGGAAACTTGAGCAGGGTCCTTCAAGTGAAAATGCGACTGAATCAGAAGTTCATTGACGTATTTGTTTCGGGCTTTACGAAGTAATATCCGTGCGTAATTGTATGAAACTTTTCTAAATTAAAAATGTTGACATATCGAGCTTGTTTATTGTTGAAAATTAATTCTAGCTTTTATTCAGAATAGAGACATCGCTTTGATCTTCGACACCTTTTTGGGGTCTAAGCCTTGTAGGTCTGTAGCTTCAATGAGATTCCTTTTCATCATTTCTGCGAGAGAGAAAAGGATCGTGTCGTAGTTAAATTCCATTCTCCCTTCGATCTCGTACCTTTCAGTGCTGAGATAATCGTGTAGTGAGCAAACTGATTCCAGCGAGTTCAGGGATTGACTCTTAGTTTGGATCACACCAATTAAAACAGTCACCGCGCGCTCATTGCCTTTGTGGAAAGCTTTACGAGCGATTTCTGTTTCTGTGGAAGGCCAGTCAACTTGCGTCATGACGTGAATCAAAAGGGATGGTGTTAGCCGGAGGTTCAGGCCGTCTGACTCAATGGGGATCGTTGACGCAAACGCGGAAGATCAAACCAGGGGGTGGACGGTGATAGGTGATGTTCGCGATGATATCCAAAGTGATAGCAAGCTGCGAACGAGAGCAATGGGTGGATCGTCAAACTCCTTGGTGTCTGACGGTTGGGGTTGTTTTTATTGAGGTGATGGGGAAACCAGGTTCCAACGAAAAAGAGTTGCAGAGCGCTCAGGATTAAAGGGAGGGCACAGAACACAGAAACGGATAAAACGGCTTGTTGATCCGTTGAAGGGTTGAGAATGGTGAGTGCCATCCAAAACAAAGCCAAAATCGTGAGGGCTCCGGCATTCATATACCGACTCATGAAATCCCAAAACCATCTCAAAACGGAATGATCTGGGTGGCTTTGGTAATCAGGATCGCGCTCTGTTTCCGCCTTTAAGTGATGGAGAGCATGATTGCTTTTGCAACGTCGATAACTGAGACCCGCATAAAGAATGAGTGCTACAGCTCCAATGCAATGATTGAGTTTTAATCTTTTGGGCGCAAGAATTCCATGCATGGCATCGTGGCCAATAATGAACAAACCTGTTTGAACAAAAGTTCTCAACAAAACCAGTGGAATGAGTGTTGCAAGCGGCAAAGATTCAAGATTTAATGACAGGCAAACCACAAGTGTGATGAGCCAAATCGCCGCAATTATTGCGGCGAAAATTAAACCGAGATCACGCTGCTGAACTGATTCAGCTACCACCAAGTTTCAGAAGTTCAGCTGGTGATGCCAAGAGGTCGATGGCAACAAAGTAGATCTTGTCGTTCTCATCTAGTAGGAAGCGCCAAGCAACATTCATGCCAACTTCACCTCCAAACCAAGGTGTTTGAACTTGTCCAGTAACCTTGATTTGATTGAAACCGCCATCGGTAGGTTCTCCATAACCACCTTTAGGAAGCAGCTTTAGATTCTGACAATCCCGCTTAAAGAATTTCAGAATCGCATCAGTGCCCACAATGGGTCTTTGGAAGGGAGGTTGGAGCGCTCCGTCCGACAAGAACAGCTTAATCAGTGCATCAAAATCATTGGAGTTAAGCAGTTCCATGTAGTCCAAAACCGTTTGGTTCAGGACCCCAGGGATAAAGACCTTTTCGCGAGCCTCTGAAGGAGTTGGATCGACGATTGGTTCAGAAACAATGGCTGAATCATCGTTGTCAGGGTCGAAACCCATATCGACAACGAAATTACGCAGAATGCTGATTTGCTGTCCTTGCTCAACTTTCTTGACTGATTCAAGAACGGCGTTGGCATTGGAAGACAACTTGTAGCCATCGGGAATTGGTGCAACTTTCCCTTGACGCATCAGTTCGCCAAGTTCGTACCAAAATCCCAATTTCACATTGATCGACCAGAAGGCATAACGCTTTGAAATTGGAGCATCAACTTTTCCAGCTAAGTCGCACATCACGCGACTTTGCTCACTGAAGCTCATCCCTGTAATTTCATCCAAGGTTGGCTGGGCGATTGCCATTCGAGCAGCGCCAGGAGCGGCCACGGTGATCGTGCGCCCCATCTCTAAGTAGGCAAACCAGATCAAAGCGAGTTGATCTTCTGCACTCAACAGCTTGTAGCGAGCAGTAATCGCTGGAACGGCATCTGCTGTGCGTGTATCTGGAAATATTTGCGCGGCCTTATCGATCGTGAACATGGAATTACCGCACCTGAAGGTGCCGGTACTGTAACACTCTGTATCGAAAACGTCGCGCTTTGGGCGTTGATTTGGTAGCTCCTACGTCATTTGCCAGCGAACGATGCCGTCCCACAGATTAGTGGGCAACAGTCTTTGTATGACTGCAGACTCGGCTCGGTGTCCGCAGAGGTATCGCGCTTTTGGAGTGCGAGCATCCAAGGCCTTTTGGATGGTTGCCGCCACAACGTCTGCTGGAGATGCCCTTTTGAACCCCTCCTGCCAATTTTCTTCCACTTTCCTCATCATGGGAGCCCAAGCGGGGTCTTTTTGGGCTTCGGCCATGGATTTCCTCGTGAGAGTTTCGAAGCGAGTTGCAATTAAGCCGGGTTCGATGACGACGACGTTGATTCCGAATTGGTGAAGCTCGAGACGTAAGGCATCGCTGAGCGCCTCTAAAGCAAATTTGCTTGCTCCATACCACCCGGCTCCAGGGGTAACAAATCGGCCCGCGATCGAGGAAAGATTGATGACCGTGCCTTTTCCACGCTTTCTCATTTCAGGTAAAACCAACTGAGTGAGGCCGATGAGACCGAAGACATTGACCTGAAACAGGTTTTCAGCGGTCTGAATTGGCATGGTTTCGATGGGACCAACATCTCCAAATCCAGCGTTGTTCACAAGGGCATCAAGAGCACCAAATTGTTGATGGATATGCGTCACAACGGCTTGCCTTGATTGGATGTCCGTGATGTCAAGAGTCAGCACTTCGGCCCCTAACTCACGAAGATCATTCATCGCTTCAGTTTTTCGTGCCGCAGCGATCACCTTCCAGCCTTGAAGAAGGAGCCGTTGAGCGGTGGCTTTGCCAATTCCGCTGGAAGCCCCAGTGATCAAGACAGTGCGTTGTGGCTTGGTCATCCGGGGCTGATATGGAAGAGTGCGCTCAGGCTGACAGCGATGCCATGAAACAGCTTCCAGGTCGATCGCGTCCTCGATGGCAGCAACAACTTATTTCTGGTCTTGTTTTTGGTTTGGGATTGGTGCTGATGGCGGCGTTGCTACCCGTCGTCTTGCCGATTCTTTTGATTGCTGGCTTGTTGGCCGGGCTCGCCCTGATCCCGATCCTCCGTCAATTGCGCAACGAACTCGAGCAACTTGACCAGGTTCAGAAGACGTCATCTGAGCGCATCCCCATGGATGTGACCCCTTGGCAGCAAAAATTGTGGGACAGATGGAAAGCGTCGCTGAATCGACGTTCATAGGTCGCTGTCATCGTCAGGAGTACGAACCACGGAGATGGTGCGAGCTCCGAATTCGTCGAGTGCAGCGGCCCATGCTGCCGCGTGGTCCGAGGCAAACACGGTGATCGAGCTGACACTCTCACCCGTGAGTTTGAAGAAAACTGTGAATCGCTGGGACATCGCTCTCCAGTCGATACCAAGATCACTGTGGCATTTTGAGCACGATCATCGCCTCAATCCCGGTCATCTTCGCTAGAGAAGGTGCATCAAAGCTCTAGCGGACAACATTCCCCATGCAGACCCCATCTCAGATGCGTTCGGTGACCCCAGGAGGGCCTGAAGGAGGGCTGGTCGCGATCCTTGGTCTCGTCTTAGCCGCTTTGTTGTTGCTTGCTCAGGCCTTGTTTGTGGTGCCAGCTGGTGAAGTTGCTGTTGTGACAACGCTTGGCAAAGTCAGTGGTGCCCCACGTCAGCCTGGCTTGAATGTCAAAATTCCCCTCGTTCAGCAGGTATGGCCTTTCAGTATCCGAACGCAAGTACGGCCTGAAAACTTTGCCACTCTTACGAAGGATTTGCAGGTAATTGAGGCCACGGCCACCATCAAATACGCGTTACGGGCGGATCAAGCTGGTCGTGCTTACAGCACGATTGCAAGCAGTGATCGCGATGTGTATCCGAGAATTATTCAGCCGTCCTTGTTGAAAGCACTCAAGTCTGTGTTTTCTCAATATGAGTTGGTCACCATCGCCTCTGAATGGAATGACATCTCAACGCTCGTTGCAGAGACAGTTGCCGACGAACTTGATCAATTTGATTATGTAAAGGTGCTGGGTCTTGACCTCACGGGACTGGAAATTGCCGAAGAATATCGTGCCGCGATTGAGCAGAAACAGATTGCTGAACAGCAACTTCTCAGGGCCCAAACCGAGGTGAAAATTGCTGAGCAGGAGGCTTTGCGTTACGACACCTTGAACAAAGGCCTTAACGAACGCGTTTTGTACAAACTTTTCCTTGATAAGTGGGACGGAATGACTCAGGTTGTCCCAGGTCTGCCTGGAACCAATGGTGCTATGCCTTCTGTGATCGTTGGATCGAAGAAGTAAATGGCTTTGATTTAAGAGGCTCTTCGGCTGAATTTTGTCCTTTTCTGGCACTTTTAGCCGAATTGCTTTGGTTGAATCACTCTTGTCTTAACGGTTGTAGTAGTTTTTTTGGCTGCAGGAACGCTCTCCCGGTCTTGTTCAGAGTGGGCGTTCTTGAGTGCAGTGCTCATGGCAATGGAAAAGTGGGTACGATGAAAGCAATGAACTGGTGAAGGTTTTATCAATGTTCCCAGGCAGAATTTTTGGGCTTGCATTGCTGATCTTCCAACCAGCGACCACGAGGTGAAAGCGTGAATCACCATGTTGTTCGTGGGCTCTTAGTTGTGGTTCTTTTGGGTGTGCTTACCCACTGCGCATCCAAGACCCAAGTTCGCGTTCGCTACAGGGTCGTGCCTCAAGGTTCGCCTGAGCTGTTTCAGCTTCCAAAACAGAAACCTTCCACGCGTGGCCTCTTGCTCTGAATCGCGTGATCGATGTGGTTAGAACCAAGGTTTGTTTGTTGCTGTTAGGAAATATTTGATGCTGCCTATTCGGAAAATTTGCTAGCTGAAAGCATCGTTTAATGAGTGTTTCAGCGCTTTTGTTCAATCGCTGATTGTTTCCCATTGAACTTTTGATCCGATGTTCAAGCTGTTTCCTTGGCAGGACATCATCTTTCCACTCACAATCATTGAGCTGTGTGACAGCAGGCTCACCTTATCCACGAACGGTCGTTCAAGTCACTTAGAAGAGTCTTGACCTGTATTGAGCATCGTCCATGCAGAACAGTTTTAGCAGGGAACTGGCACGTTCACTCGTGGTCATGCTCTTAGAAATGCAAGCTGAGATACGTGAGTTTTCCTATCAAATGGACCTTGAAGAACAGCGCTTTCAAAAAGCTCAGGCACGATCTGGATCCAAGGGCAGCCCTTTGAGTGTGAGTGCGAATTGACGGGCAGCAAGCAACCCTGGATACAAATACTTGGCTCTTTTTTTATTTTGAAAGAGGCCGTTGAGCAAGGCCAAGAGTGGATCGCTTGGTTTGAGCTGGCTGCAGAGAATTGAAATGGCTTCGCTCCCGTGCCAAATTTGATCTCCATCCATCAATACGGCTCCTTCACTTAAATTGAATCCCCGTCTACGTAAATCGTTGCGGAGATCATGTTCAAGCCTTCCGTCCCGGATCAGCAGATCTGGAATGCCTCCTTTTAGTTCGCTGCGCAATGCAAATGCTTTGCAGAAAGGACAGCCACCGTCGTAGACGAGCGTCTTCAGAAACCCCTCCAGCCGTTCGTTCGGTAAGTTGATGTCATTGACAATAATTTAGATGGCGGACAAGGAGCTACTCAAGGAAGTCGGGCAGGAGTTGTGGGGTTCTGTCAAGAAGCTGCGCCCGGGTTTGCCTCGTGAGTCTCGATTGGAGCTCACCCTCAAGGCCTTGATGGTGATTGGTGATCTTTCTGATCAGCTTCAGGCTGCGGTGGTTGTGGGTCTTATTGCAGAGCAAGAACCGCCTGAAAACGAACCTGAGGGCAAAGATGTCACCACCAGCGCTGATAGCGAACCCGAGGTGGATCAGACCCCCGATGGTCGACGCGTCGTGCGTCGTCGATCACGTGCAGCAGGGTAACCAGCTAGGACATTTCGATTCCCTGCATGACGGGGGGATTCATCAGCTCTATGACACGTCAGAACGAGTCCTGACGTGTCTCCACCTTGGTCACGGGATGGGTTAGTTCAGCAAGGCCTTGCCTCGGCTGTGAATGCTGCGTGCGTATTCCGTCCATGCTCCTTGTCCCCAGTAACGAAAGCAGCTTGTTTCCAGTAGAAGCAGATGAAGCAGCGCGTTTCGGTAACTTTCCCCCGTTGTGATCGATGGATCTTTTGCTGTTTGCTGGTCGAAGCGTTGATGAAAGTCTGCGCTGAGTTGATTCATCGGTTCCAAGACGTTGTCGTAGCCCTCAACCCAACTGAGGTTGTTAGTCCAAGAGGCCCCCTCCATCGAGAAGCCGCTGTTATTGGCTTTGAGTTCATCGATTGCTGCGTTGACGGTTTCACGCGTCGAACAGCTGCCCACCTTCTCCCATAGCTGGTGCTGCTTCACGGCTTGTACTTCGGGGAAATCGGAGGCCGTAACTCCTTCCTGTTCAAGAAGTTCAAGCCATTCACTTCCGTTGATCGCCACCGTTTGGGCTTGTTCGTTGTCGGATGGGTTGCGATTGGTTGCTTTGCGGTGCGCTTGAAGGAATGCCTCAGGGAATTCATTCATCATCACCCCCCCGTTTTCGCCATCAGCGATTTGGGTCACCAAGGATGGAACCTGTCTGTTTCCAAGCGGTTGTTTCCCAAGGGTGAGAGCCTCGTAATACGGCTGCATTTGGCCCACGAGCTTTGTGTCTGAGCCTTGTGTCTTGATTAAGACTGTGATCCTTGCAATGTCTCCTGTTGAGCTGCGTGCAACCAGTTGGTTGGGGAGATATCTCTGTGCATGGGAAAGAGGGGATCCATCCGGGTTTTCGACGCTGTGTTCTTGAACCATTAACCAGCTGTAGCCGCATTCATTGAGGGCTTGAATGAAGGCATGAAGGGTGTCTGGGTGATTGGGAAGATGCATTTCCGGTGGTGAAAACCCTTTCACCCTCTTGAGTGCCTCTTCCCCAAAGAGATCAACAAACTGGTGTTGCCAGGCACTGATCTGAAGCTTGAGATCCGGAATCGGTGTTGATGGAGCCACCGCATGGCTCCAGAACGTACCCAGCCATTCCACGTGGCGTTGCATCTCCAGATCACAGGCGAGATAGCGGAGTGCCCCCGTGATGTCTTCACGGCCCATCTGGTGAACTCCCCAAAGGAGGTTTCCGGAATAATCGAGCATGATTCTTGGATTGCATCCCTCGCTGATCAGCTGCGGAATGAGATCAGCCATCCGTCGGTAGCACTGCGCGAAGGGTTCCGCGTTGTGGTTGTCTCCTTCTCCCTGGTTCTCGACCATGTATTGCAAATGGGAAACCAGTTCTCCGCTTTTGCCGGCGGGAATCGTTGGCTGATGCATGTGCAGAGCACAGGCAAAAGCTGAGCTGATCCCCTGAAGTCTCAAATTGGTGTCTTGGAGCCAGACGGGCTCGCGGTTCTGCAAAAGGGAATGCAGATCGGCTTCGCGGCCGGCGATCGCTGGAGATTGGTAATGGGTCATGACTTGATTCGTACTCCATCGAGCCTTCGACGTCAGCTCACGACCGATTTCATGTCTTGTTGAGGTTCTTGGGATTCGCTGGTAATCGATCCCTTTGTGCATTGGTTTCGTGATTCACTACACGGAGAAAAAGGGCATGGGACACCTGTTTTGAGCGCTCTCCAGTCCTTTTTGGAGCACTTGCAACGCGATGGTCGTTTGCAAAGCCGTGTTCAATCGGCAATGACAGCTGCTGAGGTTGCGATGATCGCTCAGGAGCTTGGCTATCCCGTGTCAGGAAGTGAGCTGCTTTTGCTATCAGGTAAGTCTCTGAGAGGGATGCGGGTGGTTCGTATTGATCATCCTGGTGAATACCCACACCGTTACTGAGGCAAGCTTCTGAGTAGAAACACTGATGTGTTGAGGAGATGGCATGCGCCATAACGAAAGAGCCCATTGGGAAGGGCTCAGATCAAGCTTGATGAATGCGTCTCGTGGGCCGTGGCCGGGGGGTCACGGTCTTTTTATTGGTCTGTTGCCTCTCTGATGGATGCGTTTTATTCCTGATCAGAATTTCCTTTGAATGTGCTGAAATCTTGAAAAATGGCGGTTGTTTGTCTCTATCACCACATGAATCATCCGTGATCCCGAAGACTTCTGATCAATGTGAGTGGTTTGCACCATGTTTTGCAGGTTGGGTGCATAAGTTGAGTACATACGAAAGTTCATTGATGTACAGAATTCAGGAGCTGAGCTCTTCCGGTTGGATGGATCACGGATCCAGAACAACAGAAATAGAGGCTTTTTGGGCTGCGCATGCTCTCAGCCAGCAGGAAGGACAATCCGCGAGAGTCCTCAACCCCTTGGATGAGATGGTTTGCATCATGAACCGAGCTGGTTCGACTGCGATTCAAACTGATCACGAGTTGGTGGCTTAACCGATGGCTTATTTCAGTCACTACAAACATTTCACGATTCGCTACAAGATGTCTGATGGCAGCAAGCAGGAGGCTTGCTTCTATGCATCCGATGCTTGGGAAGCTCGCATCCTTGCCATGGAGTTTTACGAACACATTCGGCGATGGCCTAACAGCATTGACCTGATCCATGAGGTGGGGTGCCGCTTCTGATCACTCACTGCCGAATCTTCCATTAAGTCAAGAAATCGCAAGGAATGGGGTCAGAGGCTTGAACTGGCTCCAAGATTGACTTCATGACATTGACTCACTGTCCTCTTTGTATCGGCTTAGCGCTGCTCTCAGCGATTCGAACCACGGCTCATCTGGTGATGATGGTTCAGCTTGAGCGTCGAACTGCAGAGCAGTTTGAGCATCCAGCCAGCGTGCTTGGAACGGTATTTGAACTCTGAGCTGTTTGACAGATGATGCGCACACGATGAGCACTTGCTCAGTGGTGTGCGTCCTAGAGACTCTTGTGGCGCAAGGCCCCATGGAGCTTGTTGGAACTGAGGCGTCTCGAGGCTTGGCTGTTGCTTCGGGCCTATTCGGCTTGGCATGCGGATTGAAGACGACTTTTAGGATCTTCGGATTCTGAGAACTTCTCGCACTCTAAAAAATTGGAACAACAATCAATAAGGGTGAATTGAAAATTCAATCCAAGGTTTGAAGGCTGCTTTTACCAGGCTTTTTTTGTGGAAATTACTATCAGTAGAGGATGAGAATTAAAATGAGATCTTTTAAGGGAGGGAGTACCAGTCAGTAGTCACACCTAACTGGAAATCACACTCTTCTTGTCATTGAATATCAACAGAACCAACTTGGTCGTTTCGTGAATCGTATCTTTCGAGGATGCAAGCTTGGACAAGCGATGGATCACTTATTGGCGATGACCCAGGCAGTGGCGACCCGTTGCTTTAAGTAGAGATCCGCAAGGTGTCTGGCTAGCTGTTGCAGTTCCGCCACGTCGGTGGTGGAGTCAATTTGACGCTTGATGGATTCGGTTTCGAACTGCTGCGAAAGAGTGGCTTCCATGGAAGTGACTAAAGATGACACTACCTTAAAAATTCTTCATGAAGACCGCGGGCCACGGTTGGCCGACGGAGGCGCCAAGATGTAACGAAATCGTTACAAATCCCATGACCGTCGGCGAACTCGTGCTCGAAACCCTTTCCACCGGAGTGATTACGGAAGATGAGGTCACTTGGCTCACTGATCATCTTCAGACCTTTTCAAGACCTGAAGAAGCAGCTGCGCTTCGTCTAGGTCGTCTTATGGATGAAGGACAAGTCAACCTTGGATGCCGTGTCTCCAAGCGCTGGCTGCATCACCGTGAGGTCCTTGTGGATTGGATCGAACCTCTGGGACGCCATAGCTGACTGATTTTTCAAGAGACTCCTTTGTCATGCCCATGAAGGCCTGGACAGAGTGATCACTTCGACTTGAATTGAGTGACTGTTTTTATTGCTTGTCTGTCAAAGCTCCAAGTTAGGCTTTAACTTTTGTTATAAATTCTTTTGCATTAGTTACGGCAGTTGAGGCTTTTTTTCGGGCTTTAGAGGATGGTTATTCAGCAATTTTCAGGCTGCAAAGCTTTTTGATTAGGTCGTTTTGCTTATTCCATAAACTTTTTACTAACTTTTAAGCTTCAATCAATGCTTCGCTGGATTCTATAATTAAAATGCCTTTATCTGAGATTTCAACTATATGCTCGGAAAATTGCGTCTAGCGAATAGGCTTGAGTTATCAGTGGGAATTGGTTTTAGCCTGATTGGATTTTTTATTGGCTCACTTTTGATTAGAAGCACGTTAAATAATAAAATCAATCTGGATACACCCCAAGAAGTGAGTGAGCCTGTTCCCAAGCCTTATGTGAGTGAAGTTTCTCCCAGTCGTGAGACTCCTAATACAATAAACCCGCAAGAAAAAGATGTTAACCAAACACAAAATAAGAATCTACCCGCTGCTCCCTCCGCTTCCAACGATGAATTCAGTCGTTTGTCTCAGGAAGAGAAGAATTGCGTGATTTGGAAAAATGCATATCCTGAAGCTGCTTATAAGCTCAAGAAAGGGGATGCATGCTACTGATTTGCATGCCCATAGTTTTTATGCAAGTTTCTATACTCTGATGACCTGAGTGAAAGGTCATGCCTGCCTGTTTCTTTTGCGATTCGTGCTGCGCTAAGCGTTGGATTGCTTAGCTCACTCGTTGCTCCTGAGTTCTCAGCATTTCATAGGCTTTCCACAAGCCATCCACTTCTGAGCATGTCAATTCCTTGTTACAAACTCGATATTTCCCATTCCCAACGGCATCAATGGTTGAACCTTTGGATGTAGCGCAGATTCTGCTGAGAAAGGTCACTGGAATGACTCAGTTACCTTTGGTCTAGATCAGGATCTAGGCATTGCGCTCGTTTTTCCGCCGTTCCTTTTCAGATCGAAATAGATTTTCGCGGAGAATAAAGACTGATGTGTTGACCGACTGCATGGCGTCGATGTGCGCAACACATCCCAAGATATCCAGATCGTTTCGTTGCATTTAAATTTAGTCCTCAAAAATTTCGATGGACATAGTTTTAAGTCAATATTTTCTGCTTTCTGTCTTATTCCATTTGAATTTGTTTTGCTTGATCCATTGAATTGATGATCTGAAGCCTCACACTACAGTCCATACCTACTTATTATGGTGAAAAAACCAAACTCAATGAAAGCAGTTTTCAATGGTTGCGTTCTTGCCGAAAGCGACGATATTGTTTATGTGGACGGGAATCCCTATTTTCCTCGTGAAGCGATGCATGCTGAATATTTTCGCGATTCTCGACACACGACGGTGTGTGGATGGAAAGGGAAAGCACGCTACTGGGACCTCATTGTTGGTGACCATGTGATCACTAATGTGGCTTGGAGCTATGAAACACCAAAGCCTGACGCTGAGTCGATTCGTTATAGATTTGCTTTTTATTCCGGCAAGGACATCATTGTTTCATAATTCATTTAAAATATCTCCTAGCCTTCTAAGAATGAATGGCTGATTACTATTCATCGCTAATAGCACCTAGATAGATTTAGTTTTCTTTTTATTCTCAATCTTTGACGGCATTCTGTTGATGGCGTATGATTAGAATATGGATGATTTTAAGTAAATGGTAGATGAGTCATCTGAAGCTTTGCGGTCAATCTCTGATGGCTTAGATGCTAAATCTTCTTCGTATCGTATTGTTCGCGATGATCTTCAAGAAGATTCGATCACGAAGTTGCGATTTGCTAATTACGATGACGCTTATGATGAATTAGAACGTTTTTATGGAGATCTTTGTTGCTCTGATGAGCGGGTTGAATACTCAATCGTTTCGATCTGACCTGATCTTCTTGACTCGTGTGAGCTTTGGCTTCTTCATCGTCTGGGTTTGATGCGCTAGATCGCTGTCACATTTTATTGTGACGGCTGGTTGTAGATCTTCGAAAATCTGTTTGGCGTGTTTTTGCTTTTAAAGCTTTACACAATGTAGTCACAATCTTGAGTGAATCGAAACTCATGCACTCTTAGGGTGTGTTTTCCCTATGCTTTGCACATCACAACTCAATGTGATGCAAAAGGCCGGGTGATGGGGATTACTTGGTTGCAGGCCGCTCATGTGTTGAGCGGTTTTTTTGTGGTGTCACGTATCTCTCTTGCCCTCGTTCAATGCTTTGAGCCAATTTATAGAGCTTCAATGTTGTCTCCTGTGTATGAATGAACAGGAGCTTGACATGAATTCAACTGGCTTTTCTTTTCTGTACTCGCTATAGTCTGATCTATTGTTTTTATTTTTGTGAATCCCACCAAGCTTTTGCGTGTAATCGTTATTGTTGCTTCTCTGGGATTAGCTATTTTGGCGTTCCAACTCACGAGTGGATTGAACGATTCTGATTCTTCTAATGAGCTGCAAGAGGCTATGCCTGCTCTTCAACAATAATGCGTCGATTTACGAAGCTAATGATTCGAAAATAGCTGCTTTTTGCATGCATCGAGTGTGATTGTATATCTTACGTTGTGCTTGTCGTCTACAACTCTATAAATTTTGCCAGTGGCCATACATTTTGTCCGAGCATCAACAAATGCTTTGAACTCAGTTTCTCTGGTTACTTCTGCTGTCCAGCTTTCATCAGAAAGGTGCTCAATCGTGTACATCTAGGTCTAACCGTTATCGATATGTTGGCCTCTCGCGGGACAAAAGCGTGCGATCTACTGATTAACCTTGGGATCAGAAATAAATTCTGAATTAATCAAATGCATTTCTGTATTTTTTATTTAATTTCACTTAAATCGCCGTGGACTTGTGCGAAGAGCTTGAAGTGGTGGCCTGGATCTGGTGATGGATTTATTTTGTACTTTCTGTTGGCTCAAGGCACCGAGTTTGTCGCTCAAAGGCTTGTGCCTGACTCATCTTGTTGAGCAGCTTATGGATGTCATGGGCAGAAAGCTCTCCATTCGATGCCCACTTCATCGATGACAATTCGTATTTTTGAAGAGGTGAGGGCATCGACCAGTCCAATAGGTAATTGAGCTTACGTTGGATCTTGAAATCCAAACGGTCTCAATCTCTCTTCTGCCCTTCAGAAATTCTGTAATTCGTTGTTTACCTGACGGGCTTTCCCCTGATCCGATGGTTTTTCGTGGATTTCGTTTCTGTGTGACTCTGACGGCTTGCCGGGGCTGTGGAGGTAGTGGCGTCAAGGTGCGCTGATCTGTCTATTGCGCAGCAGGAGCTCAAGGGAGCATGATAAAGAAAATCTGTAGTTATCTCTCGTGGCTCACGGACCCTGTTGCCCCCTCCATCAATCCACCCTCGATTCACCCGACTATTGGACTGATCCAGCTTTGATGCCATCGGCACTCCCAGCCTCTTCCTCGGAATGGCGACGTTGGGAAATTGAGAGTCGGAACCGTCACGCGAAGTGGGCGGCCCGTCATGGCCAATGACCGCCGACACTCGATCACGGCTAGGCCCTGTTGGCTTTGACGCGTATCTCGCACGATGCATTCAGCAGCTATCGAGGCTTTGTGATGGGGGTGATTGGCTGTATGTGGAGGCTTTGGTGCAACATTCTCAGAATGATGCTTATTGATGGGTTAAAAAGTCTTGCACCTGCAAGGATTTAATGGTTAGACGTGTTGTTGATGCAAGCTTCGATGCTTGCCTTCCAATGTGCCCTATCAGTTCACTCGATAAGGCAGACTGTATCTAGGTCTAGGATCCAAGCATGGCAACAGCAGAAGAGAAGCGCACCATTACGAAGAAGCGCCTTCAGGAACTCCGCAATATGTGTCGCGAACACTACAACGTTCTGATTGAAGAGGGCACCATGCCAGATGCCGCTGATGTTCGTGTGACCAATCAGAAGCTTGAGGAGTTGATGGAGCTCCTTGATGGAAAAATTAAATGGGATAATGCTTGATTATTGCTTTTTATCGTTCAATTTCTAGTTGTTCTGTTTTTGATATTTTTTTTATGTAGTTCGCAAACAAAAAGAGGTGTATAAAGCCTCCCTTTGTTTGCTGAGACTAATCAATCTTCGGTATCTTCACTGCCTTCGGGGATAAGACGGATTTGCTTTCGACCTAGCTTGATGGTGAAATTGTCGCCAGGGCTCAGTTCAAGCATTGCTGTATAAGCTTTCCCGATTAAGAGGTTTCCATTGCCTTGTACTTTGGCGATGTAGCTGAGCTTGCGTCCGCCTTTGCCAATTCCCCCTGCTCCGCCTCCGAGATCAATACCTTTGGCGTTCAGAAGAGCATCATAAAATGCAGTGAAATTTACACGATCACTTCCGTCTTTCTTCTTCGAGACGTAGCCACACTGAGTGGCTAAATCGGTCTTTGATACATCGCCAAGATCTTTGACCTTAGCGAGCAGGTCTGCACCAGTGAGCATTTGGGAATAAGCCTCAACAAACTATTACTAACAGCGCATCCTCATCTACGTCAACACTTTGGATTGATTTGATTTTTCTTTGTGTATTTCTGGCCTGTGGCTTGTCATTTCGATCCAGATGTCTTTTGTGCCTCTCGTTCTCTAGGTTTTGCTTTTCCTGTCGATGTTGTTGCTTCGCTTCTTCGACCTCTGTGCGCTTCCCTCAGGATTTGTTTGGTAGCGGTTAGCTGGTCCGCGGACCTGGAGGCCTCTACCTGGTCCTGGTCTCAGCTTGCCGACGGATCAACATCATGCAATTGGGACAACACGCGTGCGGCTAGTCCCCTTGAGATCCTTCGTTCAATCAACAGGTTGCAAACCCAAGTAAAGAGGGGGGGGTTGGCTGGGTTTGAGGTCAGTCGGTCTTGCAAGAGCATCAGCTCTGGTTTCGTTTTGATTCCTCGTAAGGCATCAATCAGCATGTCTTCGCCTGTTGTGGCTTGAACCGTGCGTTGAGCTGTGCTGGTCATCTGCCAAAGGCATGTGTTCTCTTGTTCTGGCACGTCTTGCGGTGACTTTGCAAGGCTTTTTCCTACTGATCAGCCAGCTTTTCAAGGGAATTAGCCGTTCGATACAACTGGTGTGATGCCTGCGGGCTGATTCCGTCAATGGAACTCGCGGAATAGATGCTTCCATCCCAAGCCAGATACTGAATCCCCTTGTCTTCGCTCCACATCCAACCGAGAACATTAATGAATGCACTGCCATCTCTAATGGCGTGGACGTTGGAGAAGGCTTGAAACTCGCTGGGAATGTTCATTGCGATTTTGATTATTGGCATGCTCGTCGTTTGTAGCTTGGCAACGGATGTCTAGAAGAACCACATCCGTTGCAAGCTGTCTTCACGCTTTCCTTAGCGATTGCCTTTCCATCGCAGCATGCTGATCCAGATCGCGAACAGCGTTCCAACGGGGATCACGATCACGAGGAGCTGAGCGATCACCAATTGTCGTACCTCTGGATCCATGGTGTCCGCTCTTCGTGATGAGTTCCTCGCTTTTAGTTGTTTTGATTGACTGGAATGATGGTCATTCCGATGGGAGCTATCGCAATCACAGCGAGTTTGATGTGCTGAATCCCGAAGGGGATCCCAATGATGGAGACGAAGCAGGCCAGTGCTGAGGTGAGATGGCCGATTGCCAGCCACCAGCCAGCCACTAAAAACCAAATCACATTTCCGATGAGACCCATCGGTCCGGTGCCTAAATCAACGCGCCCATTGAGCTCTCGTCGATTAATGGCTTCAAACCCAAAGGGCCATAGAGCAAATTTACCAATCACAAAACACGAGCGACTCCAAGGCAGGCCCACGATGCTGATGGCAGAGAGAAGACCCGCCAACCACCAGCCCAAGGCCATGGGCAGGCCACCAAGAATGACCCAAAGAATATTGAGAATTGATTTGACCATGCACGTATTCTTACCAAATCCCAGGAATTAAGCGAAAACTTGTAGATTTGTAATCCGAAAAATCCTGATATTTGATTTTCATTGATGTCTCTTTGTCGCGTATGCGTTGTAAGTACAAAAGAAAAACTGAGAGTGGCACCAAGAATGCCCAAAGGGAACCTGCTATCACACTAAAACTTAGGTAGCGCATCAAGTCTCCTGTGTAATTGATATGGCGTACACCACTCCAAATTCCTGTACGAACCAAACCGGTTCCGCTTTCTTTCGCTGTTGTTTTTTGGATGTCAGCAGCCGTGTTGATCAGGCTTCCGAAGTAAAAAAGTGGAATTGCCGTTGCCGTAGCTGCGATGGAAAGCTCTGTTGAGTTTGTAAAGGCTAAAAATGCTGGTAGTGAATAAAAAACTCCAACAATCACCAGTGCACCAACAAATCCAGAGAAATCAACTTTTTCTGTGAAAATCTGCTTGCGACGCTCTGGATAAATCCTTTGCTCTATAAGCCACCATAAGCAATAGCTAATGTGCATACACGCGTATAGGATTTGCCGCTGACCTTCTATACCAAATAGCCCTATCAAACCAAGAATCAAAAGGATCGTGACCGCTTTTGCCCAATTGATTGCAGTTAGTTGTGAAGTCATTGTTGACGCATTGTTATTTTCTTAGCAGTTTCAACACAACGAAAGCCGTGCAGATGGCGAGGATCCACCAAAGCCAGGTTGAACTCGTAACGATGGCAATGGCAATCCCTATGACCAAGAAGATCAAAAATTGATTGAGGGTCATGGGCCACAGGTATGGAATCCCATTCTGAATGGGACTTAGCCCCTCTTCAATCAGTGATGGACGCTTCGGGACGATCCTGGCCCGGGAAGTGCACGACCAGAAGATCTTCTCCGGTGATGGAACCGTTGGCGTCTAGGAGTTCGGGGTGGGTGGTTAACAAACCTGTCCGGTCTGTCCGGCGTCTTGAATTGGCAGGGGCCGTAGAGCTAGAGCTCAAGCGCATCATTCGAAAGGCTTGGACCAACAGGAAGACGAAGACGCTTCCATAAACCAAGGGAAAAAGTGCAGACAGCATGTGACAAATCCCTGTTATTAAGAAATATTAACGGGTTTGTTGTTGATTCGCGTTTCTGAATCAGCTGGAAACCGGAAGCTTCGTTGGTTTTGCTCGTGCTTTGGGCCAGCTTTGGGTCATGACGATCTCCCTTCAACTTGCCGTTGCTCGTTGCACCGCTCGCGGTCTGATCAATGGAACGGCGGCTGCCGATTACAGCGAGGTCATCACCCTCCACCGAATGATGCAGCTTGAGGGTGAAACGGCTCTTGCCGCAGGCTTGTTAGCGCTGGCGCGCTCTTTGAATCCATCTGAGGCTATGCGTGATGTCTCTGCCCACAGACGACATCCCTCGGCGTAAGGGAATGCTCGATGCCTTTCTAATGACTGATGGCGTGATTGTTTGAAGGGTTTGATGGGTGTAATAACCAGCTTTGGAGTTGGCTCACACACTCGGACGTTGATTCATAGGGAAGAACGTTGCGTCCATGAATGCTTGCGCTCACAGCAGTTGGCATCTGCTGTGCATAGGTTTGGATGCGTTCTTGTGCGTCATCCCATTGCTTGGAACGGCCGATTCCGGTGGCCTCTTGCCCGAACAACAGCCATACAGGTTGGTTGATTTTCTGCCATTGACTGATCCAGTTGCGTCTCCAAAAACCAGCTAAAAAAGAAAATGTTGCCCAACGCGTACTCATGTTGGCTGCTTCTTGTTCCAACGTGTCGAGCCATTCGTCGTCAACGTCTTTGTTGTTGGCAAATAAATTATTGACAGAAAACGATTTTAAAAAGGCTCGACGGCGTGCGTAGCGATAAAACAAAGAGCCGATTGGGCCCTGAAACAGTAATCTCCAGATCCATTGAGATTGTGTTTGCGGAAAGGGTTCCTCAAGAATCCGCCAACTCGGTGGGCTGATCGCAACCAGGCCGGCGACGAGTTCCGGTGCGGACTTGGCTACAGCCAAGGCAATGGGAAGAGAGGCTCCTTGTGAGACCAGAACCGTTGGTGTGTTGGTTTGGTCTCTTAGAAGATCGACCAGTGGGGCCGCCCAATCTTCGGGGGCAAGCTGTTGATTTGGATGCTCGTGTACACCGCATCCGAGTAGGTCTGGAGCCAGCAAGGTCGTCGTGTCGTCAGAGGCTTGCCAACACCTGATGAAACGATCCCAAAACCGACTGGATAAACCAACCCCAATCGGATGAATGAGAAGCAAGCGTGATGAGCTCAAGACCCCACACCGCAGGCAATACGAGCACCACCTCCACCTAGGGGAGGCGTGTCCGCATAGGTGTCTCCCCCTGCATGGACCACCAGAGCCCGTCCGCGCAGGTCGGAGGCCTTGAGCCGTGGTGCCACCACGCTTGTGGTGGTGTTGCCATCTCGGTCCACCACTAATCGGCTGAGGTCACCGCGATGGCCATTCCCGAAAGGTCCGAGATGGGTGTCGGTTTGATCTGGATCCCAATGTCCCAGTGCTGCAAGGCCTGCGACGGAGTCTCCTTCTGCGTTGGTTTGTGCAGCGCACTGATCGCCAGCGTGCAAGTGGAACCCATGCTCGCCCTCACTCAGTCCACTGAGTTCAGGAATAATCACCAATCCTTGATCCGTGTCTCGTGCACTAATCGTGCCGATGGATTCGCCGATTCCCTCACTGGTGATGCTGTTGATCGTGATTTCAATCGTGCTGGCTTGCACGGTTGCAGGCATCAGCAATGCCAAGCACAGAGCCAGGAGTGCACCAAGTCGGTACATGGGGTGTTTACAGATGCATTCATTTTGTCTGGACGACGGCTCTAACTGTTAGAGCGCCTGAGCCTCGGCAAGGGAGCGGCCTTTCCAGGTCCAGCCCTTTCCCGTCAGGCTCTTCCAAACGGATGTGGGTGCGATCAGCCCGATGATGAGGCCGCCAATGCCCATGAGCCACCAATGGCGTAAGGGCACCGAAAATCGGGATCGTGTCCAGAGGCGAACGCTGAGTTGCATCAGGATTGCGATCAATCCGAGACCAGCATCTCCGAGCCAAAGCCTTTGATCATGACTGCTCAGACACGCCATCGTCAGGCTGGTCGGCAGGAGTAGCCATGGCAGCGTGAACATCAACAGCACCACGCCGCCAGCTCCTAAGGATTTGCTGATGCTGCGATCCAGCCCAAGGAACCAGTTTTTGCTCCAACCTTCCCAAAGAGCCTCGAAATTGGCGTACATCTGTAGGTCGACGGCATCAATTCCGAGCACGTATCGCAGGCGAAACCCCCCCTCCTTAATCAGCCGCGCCAAAGCCAGATCTTCGACAACTTCCCCCGCGAGGGCCCTGTGGCCGCCGATGGCGTTGTAGCTGTCCCTTCGGAACAACATGAAGGGTCCTGCCGCAAAGGCCACTGTTGAATCAGGATCGTTGGCTTCGAGGATCGGAAACCCAAGCCCTAGCAAGCTCGCCATGATGGGTTGAACCATCCATTCGGTGAGACATCCACAGGTCAAGCGTGGAGCAAGGCTGAAGAGATCGGCCTTCTCCTGGATGCTCTGGTGGAGTGCTCGACGGATGGCATCGGGTGCCAGGCTGACATCGGCGTCGATGAACAGCACCCATGTGCTTTGGACCTGCTCCATGGCTTGGCTGCAACCCCAGTTCTTTCCTACCCAACGCTCTCCCTTGGGGCGTGGACCAGCTTGGAGAACGGCTGCATTGGGTTGATCAGAACCGGCGAAAGCACGGATGGTCTGTTCCGCAATGTTGACCGTGTTGTCGCTCGACTGATCGTCGACAACAATCACCTCCCAGTGAGAGCAAGGCTTATCAGACTTCAGTACGTGCGTCAGACAACCGTCAATATTGAGCGCTTCGTTGAAGGCTGGGATCACAACGGTGAGACTGGTCTTGCTGATGTCTTGATCGTTGTGGTGCCAGAGCGTTGGAGCTGAGGCAAACACGCGTTGTAGGCCGAGAAGAAGGATGCTCAGTCCAAGCGCAGCCGCTAGGGCTGTGACTCCTACAACGCAAGCCACCATCTGGAACAGGGTCAAGAGTTGGGCCGCTTCTGCTGCCTACTTTGACCAACTTCGGCCTCGATGTTGTCTTTGCAGGTTGAGCAAAGCAGATGACCCTTGTGTTTCCAATAGGTGCGGGTGGAACGTTCGATTGTCTGCTTGCAGAGCAAACACTGAAACATGGGGCTCATGGTTGAAAGGCCAGCACGTCTACCCCTTATCCCACGGGCCCCAAACACGTTTTGTTCATGGGGATTTTTTTCTTAGCTCAGATGGATTCGTTGTTTATCGGCGTTGTCGGTCGCGGCGGTTTGCTTTTCGCGTTCCCCCATATTGATAACCGGGATGGTTTTGCAGCTTGTTCCAGCAGCTGGGGCATGCCAATTGCCAGTGAGGTTGGGCTGCAGTTTTCACCCTGTAATGAATGGGCCCATGACTGGAGCATTGATCACAAGCATGAGATTGGGAGCGTTTGCGTTTGCCACGGGATTGCCAATCCTTTAAAAACTTCAGTTCCTCGTCGCTGGAAGCCCTTCCCAGGGCGGCATTGCGTTGGGGATAACGTCCGAAACGCTGGATCAGATTCTTGTGGCGTGAGGCGACTGCAACGGTGGCTGGGTCGCTCCAGCGCTCCAGGTGGGTGATCGCTTCCTGAATCACTGCCAAGTCCTCACTGTGCAGCATTGGCATCAACCAAAATTGGCGACGCACCCGTTCTGGTTCTTCGGCGATCCATCCCTCCGCGATCGCTTTGCGGGTCAGCCTTAGGGCATAAGCATCGCCAGCAAACGCACGGGGTTCGTGCCTCCATATCTGCCGGGTGAACTGATCCATCATCAAAACCAGTGCCAAAGCACTGGTCGCGTCCTTCTCCCAGTGGGTTAGTTCCCCTTTCAATGCTGATGACGTGATCTTGCCGAAGCGGTCCAGCACCACCTGATCAAACTCCGCATTGCTGCGAAACCATTGGTGCGGGCGACAGTCTTGAAACCAGAAGTGGAGCACCGCTTTCGGGCTGGTCTCCATCAGTTGTCTTGACGCACTGCCTTCACAGCCAAGCCGGCTTCCGCGCTCGTCACAGCGGCGAGAACAATCAAACCGATCAGTCCAACGAGTTGGTTTTGCGGTTCAGCTGCAGTCGCGGAGTTTTGAGCCAAGACGGCACCCACCACAAACCAGGTTGTGGCCAGGAGCGAGGTGATCCAGTAAGCCTTCCAGCGTCGTTGGTACAAATAACCAGCCCCAAGACCGGGCACCACGTTGAGCACAACAGCCACCCAGCCAGCGGATGCGGCGAGCACCTGTTCTCTTGTTGGAGTCATCAAAACGCTTTGTCTTCACGACACTCTGTCGTGTTCAGTGCTTGGGTGGGGTGAATGACTTCGCCTGCCTTGCGCTCTCTGTTTTCGTTGTGTTTTGTGGCTTTGTGTTGGCTCGTGCCCTGTGCGCCTGTGTTTGCAGACAGCTATTGGTGTGAAGGAGACCTGCTGACGGCGGAGCGAACCAATTTGGGTCGGGAGGCGATCGGCGCTGTGGTGGAACCGATCCCTAACAGTGCCGATGGAACCGTGCCTGGCGATGGGATCCTGATCCATTGGCGAGACCTCAGCCTGCAACTGCCACGCACCAACAATGCAGGTCCACCCAGCTACACCGATGGCCGTTGGTGGTGGCGGGTGGAAGATGCGGATCATCCTGAATTCCGCCAGAGGAAAGCCTCGATTGAAACCTATGCCTGTGAGGCTCAGGTGGAGGGTGCTAACCCTCTCAACAACAAGAATTCATAGATCGCGACTGCGCTCACTAACAGTCCAATGGCTCCAACCACGAGCTTGCCGTTCATCGCAGAAATCCTCACAGCCACCATCATGGAGGTATTCACAATGTTGTCGTGCACGGTTCTGCTTGGATCTTGTTGGCTTGGTTCGTCGTCGCGATTGCCTGCGCAACCCGTTTCTGGCGGATCACAGCAGCCTTTCGTCGAAACAATGGATTGGCTGAGCCCTCTAGCAAAGCGATGAGAGAGGCCCTCGAACGGGCATGGGAGCGCAGTCCGCGCTGAAAACGGCGATAAATTGGGGGTATGGAACCTTCTTTCACTACGGACAAACTTGAACAAGAGCTCAAGCAGGCACAACAGTTCGGGCGCTGGCTGAGCGACGAAGAGCGTTTGGCCCTGGAAGAGGAGAAGACGCAAGCGTTAAGAATGATCGAACAGCAGCGTCATCGACGCCTGCGTCTCATCGTGTTGACGGCTGTTTGTCTGCTCATTCCTCCGCTTTGGGGCATTGCCGCAGGTCTCAGTTTTTATTTGCTGTTTCCAGAGACGGCAAAACGGCTCGCTTTGTTTGCTAGTGGTGGACTGATTGTTCTTGCCGTGTTATCAGCCCTAGTGATTGGATTCTTGTTAATAACTATTGCTAATCTACTGTTTTAATTTTGGTTTGATTGAATTTAAGTTGATTTGATTTTGTATCGCAACCGCCGGATCGCAAACTAAGGTGTGTCTGCAAGCATTTAAAAATTAAGCTTAAAAATTAAATTTGAAAAGAAATTGCAAGCAAGATTTAAATTTTAAGAATCAGCCAAGCGAGTGAGCAGCTTATGACCAATGAAATGATTCCAGCAAGCGCTCTCCAGAAACGGGGGTCATTTGTTTGATACATGGAGAAAGACGCAACAGATCATTCAGGATGACAGCTGAATCGTTCCTGCTTCAATGCGTTTTAAGAGATTGCTTCTCAGCTTTTGATCTTGTTCATCCATTCCGCGGTTCAGTAAAACCTCGCGATAGTGCTCAACACTGATCTGGTTGTGCAAGGTGGCATCAAGGTAAAGCTCGACCATGACGTGTAGACAAGAAGTTATGTAAAGCTATGCGCTTGAATCGGTAACTGCGTGCAATTTTTCGTTCGGTTCTCCACCGCTCAGGGAAAGCAGTAGCTGGACGCTGCTGTGTTTGGTGGTCGTTGTGCAGGTTTTGCTTGGCTCCTCCCTCTCTGCACCCTGCTTGGACTCCGATGATTGTTGCTTTCGCTTATGGACCATCGCTTGCGTCAATACAGCCGTTTTGGTTTGAGAGCGTTGCGCATCGCGGCAAGCACGGTGGCCTTGGTTGAGTTGCTCCGCTCTGATTGGGTGGCGGGAGCAGGAGCGTCGTTGGCTTGGTTTCTGTTTGTTCAAGTTGAGCGACGCTGGACAGATCCAGCAGATGTCGATTCCTGAGCTTTGAAAGTTGTGGCTCGTGAACACGTCACGCATCTGACGCTTGATCATGAAGAAGCGAGCACCTCTGTTTGAAATCCTTGATTGAACTGTGAATGGGATTCATTCTTGGAATGATCTAGTCATGATTTTTTTTGATTGACTTGCCATTCGTTGGCAGGAATGAAAGCAGCAAATAAACAATTGGTGCTTAAGAGACGTTGCCGTCCGCTTGAAGCAAAACCAAAGTGGCCTCCTCCTCTGCTTCACCATTCAATGAGGCTCAACTCAGCATCATCTGCCTTTAAAATGGACAGGATCGAGGTTTTCTAAGCCTGATTAGCCGTTCCTTAGGGTGTTTTCGTCTGATGGCGCCATCGCTGGATCGCCCCACAAAAATCTGTACCGTCTGCGGTCGCCCATTCCAATGGCGGCGCAAATGGAAAGATGTTTGGGAAGAGGTGCGTTATTGCTCTGAGCGCTGCAGACGCCGGCGTGGGGAAACTTCAGCACAACGGCCCTCATGAACCCATGATCTTTCCGTCACGGATTCAGCTGTTTTGAAGATCATCAGCATCGACCTAGCAAGGATGTTTGGACGTCGTTTTTTGCGACCCTTTACTGCACTTGCTGTCGCTTTACCCCTTGCTGTTGCTTGCACAAAGCAGGATACCTTGCCTGGGAAACGAAGTCATCATTCTGATGATCGTCCGATTGTTTTGACAACATTTACGATCCTCGCTGATATGGCTCGTCAGGTTGCGGGTGATCGCTTACAAGTTAAATCCATTACGAAACCAGGAGCAGAAATTCATGGATATGAGCCTTCTCCCAAGGATTTAGAGCAAGCATCAGGAGCAGATTTAATTGTAGAAAATGGGTTGGGATTGGAACTTTGGGCTCGTCGTTTTGTTCAATCGGCTGGTGATGTACCCACGGTCACTCTCACCGAGGGGATGGAGCCCTTGCTCATTGCGGGGGATGCCTATGCCGGTAAGCCCAATCCCCATGCCTGGATGTCACCTCTTCGGGCTAAGGGATACGTGGATCGACTGGTGGATGCCTTTTCTCAACTTGATCCAGAGGGGGCCGAGTTGTATCGAAACAATGGCAACCGCTACAAGCTCCAGTTGGAACAATTGGATGCTGAGTTACGCAACCTGCTCGCTGTCATTCCCAAGCAACAACGTGTCCTTGTCAGCTGTGAAGGGGCATTTTCTTACCTCGCCCAAGACTATGGATTTGATGAGGCGTATTTGTGGCCGGTGAACGCTGAAAGTCAGATCACTCCAAAACGCATGGCCCGTCTGATCGAGCGTGTCAAGAACGATCAGGTTCCCGCCGTGTTTTGTGAAACCACAGTGAGTGATAAGGCCCAACGGGAGGTGGCTCGAGCTTCGGGTGCTCGATTTGGTGGCAGCTTTTATGTGGACTCTTTATCAAAACGCAACGGTCCTGCGCCAACGCTGCTCGACCTTCAACGCCACAATGTGAAACTTCTTAGGCAGGGGTTGGCTGCGTCCGCCGAAAAGTCCTCATGACTCAGAGTGAATTGATGCGGATTGAAGCCGATCAGATCTGTGTTGACTACAACGGCACAGTGGCTCTCTACGACGCTTCTCTTCATTTGCCTTCGGGATGCATCTGTGGATTGGTGGGCATGAATGGGTCCGGCAAATCGACCCTCTTCAAGGCGCTAACTGGCTTTATCCGCCCCTCTCGCGGCCACATCAGAATCAATGGCCGCAGTGTTGCCCGGGCTCAGCGCGATCAAGCCGTTGCCTATGTGCCTCAGAGTGAAGGCATCGATTGTGATTTCCCCGTCTCTGTTTGGGATGTGGTGATGATGGGTCGCTATGGAGCCATGAATGTGCTCCGGATTCCACGACAGTCAGACAGGGTGGCCGTTCGCGATGCCCTGGAGCGCGTTGAGCTTCTTGATCTCAGGGATCGTCCGATCGCTGCTCTCTCTGGAGGTCAAAGGAAGCGGACATTTTTGGCAAGAGCCATTGCCCAGCGTGCATCGGTGTTGTTGTTGGACGAACCCTTCAATGGCGTGGATATACGTACGGAAAAGTTGATGGCCGAATTGTTTTTTCAGTTGCGTACGGAAGGACGCACCATTTTGATTTCCACCCACGATCTCAGTCATGTCAGAGACTTCTGCGATCTCACAGTTCTGATCAATAAAACGGTCTTGGCTTACGGTGAAACCTCTGAGGTGTTCACTCCGGAAAATCTTTCCTTGGCCTTCGGGGGCCTTCCTCCAGATTTATTGACCGGCCATAGTTCCTCGGAGGACGCTTGATCACATTTCTGCTTGAGCCTCTTCAGCACGCCTTCATGGTGCGGGCTTTGCTGATCAGTGCCACCGTCGGTGGCGTCTGTGGTCTCCTCTCTTGCTATATGACCCTGAAGGGTTGGGCTTTGATGGGTGATGCTGTTTCGCATTCTGTCTTGCCAGGGGTGATCTTGGCCTATGCATTAGGGCTACCTTTTTCGGTTGGGGCCTTTGTCTTTGGTGTGGGATCAGTGGCCACGATTGGTTTTGTGAAGCAGAAATCTCGAATCAAGGAAGACACCGTGATTGGCCTCGTGTTTACAGGCTTTTTCGCTCTGGGTCTGGTGTTGGTCTCGAAGACGCGTAGCAATATTGATCTCACACATATTCTTTTTGGCAATGTGCTTGGCATCTCTATTGCAGATATCCAACAAACCATGCTGATTTCAGCCCTTGTAACGGCTGTTCTTTTGTTGTTTCGTCGTGATCTGCTTCTGTTTTGTTTTGACCCTACGCATGCACGCTCGATTGGTATTAATACCGGCGTTCTCCACTATTTGCTTCTCTCCGTTCTTTCTCTAGCGGCGGTTGCTGGCTTGCAAACCGTAGGCATTATTTTGGTCGTTGCCATGTTGGTGACTCCTGGAGCTACCGCTTATTTACTCACCGATCGCTTTGATCGAATGAGTTGGTTGGCGATAGGAAGCAGCATCCTTTCCAGCATTCTTGGGGTTTATACAAGCTATTGGACGGATAGTTCCACCGCTGGTTGCATCGTTCTTGTGCAGACCGGCTTGTTCTTGGTTGCGTTCCTCTTTGCGCCCAAGCATGGAATTTTGCGCCATCGATTCGCATCCTCAATGCCAATTTGAACAGTGCCTAATCCCTGAGGATTTGCTAAAGAAGATTGCTGAAGAAGAAAAGTGTTTTGAGGATCATTGGGTTGTTTTTTCAACTCAATCGGAACTGCGATGATGGCTGGGTGCAAAACGGGGGTATCGCTCTCTTTTCGCCTTGTTAAGCCGTGAATTCGTCCAGCGGGCTTGATGCATCAAACTGAATTTGTTGCCAGTCATTCTGAGATGCGTCTATTTCGATCAGCTCAACTGCTCATGAGCTTGCTGGCTTTGACAACTCCGTCCATAGCTCTTGCGATGGGGGAAGAGCCCTCCCCATCGAAACTCGGCACTGCGCCCATCAAAGCGATGTATGACACCAAGGCAGAGGCAGAGGAGGCCGCAACCTTGTTCAACTGCAAAGGCGCTCATCAGATGGGGGCGAAATGGATGCCTTGCGACGCTCATAATCACGGCCCCAACGCAGGCCCCTGAATAATTGCCCCTCTCCCCCTCCGTTGCCCTTCTCTTGCTGGTGTTGATGGGTGTGCAGGGTCTGCGCTGGCTGAACTGATTGTTGGCGCTCAATCCAGACGTCTGCTCGCCTGCTTGTTTGGATGCTCTGACGATGGAACCGCTGACAGATTCATTCCATAACGATCTGCAGCAACGTCAGCACCGGTGCTTCAGATCTCCTGAGAATGGTGAGGATTGATATTGGGAACCATGCGTTTTTTGCTATCTGCTGCTTTTGCTTTGCTGCTGGTCTTAAGCATGCCAATGCGTGCGATGGCTTCTGACACCGTGAGGGGTGGTCAGATTTTTAATACCAATTGCGCCGCATGCCATGCCGGCGGTGGAAATATTGTGAAGAGTGAGCGGACATTGCGGCAGGCCGACCTTGAAGCTTTTCTCCCCAACTACGTGACTGGGCATGAGACCGGAATCGTGGCTCAGGTCACCTACGGGCGTAACGCAATGCCAGCATTTCTGGATGTGCTCAGTGAAAATGAAATTGCCGATGTTGCGGCCTACGTTGAAGATCAAGCCAGTCATGGCTGGAGTTAGCCACTTCAAGGGTTGATGACACGTTTCGCCACTGGCTGGGCCATTTTTCAAGGTCTGTTAATCGAAGCGCTCCCCTTCTTGCTTCTGGGCGTTGCGATTGCTGGTTTGGCGAGATGGCTGGTCCCCCAGTCATCATGGATCAAGCGATTGCCACGCCACCCGCTTCTGGCCCCAGTTGTTGGGGCTTTGCTCGGATTTGCTTTGCCCGCCTGTGAATGCGGGAATGTTCCCGTTGCACGACGTCTGCTTGCAAGCGGAGCACCGCTGGGCACTGGTTTTGGTTTTTTGTTTGCAGCGCCAGTTCTCAATCCGATCGTGTTAGCGAGCACTTGGGCAGCCTTTCCAGATCAGACCTGGTTGCTTTGGGGACGACCCATTGGTGCCTTCCTGATTGCGATCGGGCTCAGCGCTCTTCTCGGCTTGCTGCCTGAATCACGTTTGTTGGCGTCTGCCTTGCTCGAAGAGCGAAGACTGAGTCAACCCCTCTCTCGCGTTGGACTGCTCGAACGTCGTAGTGGGCTGGTGGGTGTGGACTTCAATGCTTCGGAACGTCGGCTGGAGGAGGTTCCGCTGCGACCTGCAGAGCTGCTTCAACACAGCACGCGTGAATTCTTGAGCTTGCTCACCCTGCTCGTGTTTGGTTGTGCCCTTGCCGCTGCGGTTCAAACCTGGTTGCCACGAAGTTGGCTCTTGGCTTTGGGGTCAGGCCCTACCGTTTCGGTGCTGGCTTTGATGGCCTTGGCACTCGTGGTTTCGGTGTGTTCCAGCGTTGATGCCTTTCTTGCGCTTGGCTTTGCAGCTCAGGTCACACCGGGAGCTTTGCTGGCCTTTCTGCTTCTTGGTCCAGTGGTCGATCTCAAGCTTGCTGGCTTGTTCACGGTGCTTCTCTCCACGCGCGCCATTGCAATCACCGCAGTTGCAGCAACGTTGTTCGTTCTTCTGATTGGCCAGTGGGTCAATCTTGTGATGCTCTAAAGCGATGCCACGTCTGAACCGGATTCGACAAACGCGATACCTACCACCCCTTGTGTTGCTGCTTTGGGGATGGGTGTTGGTCTGGAGCAGTGTGTCGGCTCGTTTGGATCTGCTTCTGAATGCGATTTTTCATCCAGTGGTTGCGATTGCAGGCGTTGTTCTGATGGTGCTCGGTGCTCTTCAGCTGCGCTTTGGTTCACGCTCAAAAACGTCTCCAGCTCCTTTGAGCTGGCTGATTTCAGTTGCGGTGGCCTGTTTGGTTTTGCTGTTTCCCCCATCACCCTCCTTCAGTGATTTGGCTTCGAATCGCAGCGATAACTTGCCTGAGGCGCCGCGATTGAGTTTTTTCCTACCGCCTGAACAACGCACGTTGACCGAATGGGTGCGGCTGCTCCGCAGTCAACCCGATCCCAATTTGCATGCAGGCGATCCTGTGCGAATTAGCGGCTTTGTGCTTCAACGTCCAGGGATGCAACCCCAGCTCGCCCGTCTCACCGTGCGTTGCTGCCTGGCTGATGCCACCCCTGCTGGACTGCCGATTGAATGGCCTGAGAACGCGGATCCAAAGCCGGATCAATGGCTGGCCATCGAGGGGACGATGACAACGCAGACCCAGGATGGACTTCTGATCAATGTGGTCAAACCCACCACGATTCAATCCATCCCGCGACCTGAGCGGCCTTTGGAACCATGAGCTCAAAGGGGGTTGGCCCATCAACGGGCAAGGTTCGACTCTTGAGCATGGCTCTGCTGGGCTTGGGTCTTGTCGCTTTGGTGCAGCAACAGATTTTGCTGCGTCGTCCCCCGCGTTTGCGATCCGTCGCGATTCAATCCATTCGTTCAGGTGCTGCAGCCCTTGACGTGCGTTTCAGTCGGACGATGAACCGCGCGTCGGTGGCTGAAAACAGTCGTCTTGTCCCCCATCAGCCCCATCAGTGGTTTGGCCAACAGGATCAGTTCCGCCTGCTGCTCGATCCTGATGCCCTGATTCGTTCGCCCCAGAAGCTTGTTCTTGCTGGTGATGATCAACGGGGGCTGGTCCTGCCTAGCCGTTCACTTTGGTGGGATCCTCGTTCGTCTCTCGTGGCAGTGATGGTTGAGAAGGAGGGAGAGCAGGTGAAATTGCGCCGCAAGGATGGCAGTTGGTTGCCGCTGTCGTCTATTGAGCAGCGCATTCTTCAGCTTGAGCCCTTGGGCAATGGAGAGGGCGTTGCCTTCGTGACCGATAACGATGCTTCCAAGCTTGAGGTGTTGCTTCGCCAGCTCACTCCGCGGGCGATTAGCCATCAAGCGGAAGGATTGGCAGATCCCCGCCCAGGTGCCATCCAATCCTTGGCGTCTGGGTCCCTTTTGTTTGCCCACTTAAGTAGCAATCAGCGAGGGGAATTACTCGTGCAGGTGGGAGGTGTTGAAGCTGGTAGCGATCGCACCTGGATTCGTTCAGCTAACGCCAAACGCCGTGACCTCAACCTGGAGGTTGCAGGCGCGATCCGTCTGCTTCCGGATGGCAGCGGAATGGTTGTTCCTTCCTATGACGGTCTTGATCTTCTGCCCATGAACCCTGATGGGAAAGGACCTTCTCCCCAAAGCCTTCCCGGCAGCCGCGAACTCAAGTCGTTTTGCTCTGGTTCCGGCCGTGCGGTGTTGTTGAGAAATTGGCCTGATTACCGACGTTCGATTGAGCTGGTGATTCCCGGACAACCTCCACGAGAGGTCTGGTTGGGGGAGGCGGGGGTCATGGCCACAGCTTGTGATAACCGGGGAGAAAATATTTGGATTGTTCTTCGCGATGCAGAGCCAACCCTTCAAGACGAATTACTCCTTGTCAATAGCTCTGGATCAGTCCTCAAGCGAAGGACTATTCCGGGATGGTTTCTAGCTTCAGGAGCTGTTCTTGATGTGGATCCCGCCACGAATCGTCTTCTTACGGTGATGACGAATGACGATGGCGAGAGACGTCGAGTTGCCCTCATTGATGGCAGCAGTTTGGATTTTGAACTCCTTAATCCACAAGTTGTGTTGGCACGATGGTTGCCTGCGGCTGGTGAGTTGGATGAATTTCATCCAGTCCGTCGATAGGTTGAGCCAACTTGATGGTTCGATTTTGGGAGAGCCAGTTCTGAGAGCAGAGGGCGTTGATGTGCAATACGGCGATCGTGTTGTGCTCGAAAACGTGGCAATGACGCTGCACTCAGGCACGTTGACGGCGCTGGTTGGTGCAAATGGAGCCGGTAAATCCACCCTGCTGCATGTGCTCCAGGGGCAACTTCGTCCCCGAGGTGGCTCGGTTTACTGCGATGGAGATCCGATCGAGGAGTGTCGCGAACGGGTGGTGTTGATGCCTCAGCGCAGTCGGATTGATTGGTCGTTTCCGATCAGCGTGCGAGATCTTGTCGATCTTGGATCGATGAATGGCCAATCTCTTGGATGTTGCGATCGGGAGGCAGCACTTCAACGCGTTGGTCTTTCCGCTCTTGCCCATCGACGCCTTGATTCTCTTTCAGGCGGACAACAGCAACGCGCGTTGCTGGCCCGTTCGCTGGTGCAACCCTCTCGAATGCTTCTCCTCGATGAACCCTGTGCCGCGATCGATCCGCCATCCCGGGATCAACTGTTGCTTCTGATGCGTCAGTTGGCTGATGCCGGTCATACCTTGTTGGTCAGCAGCCATGACTGGGGCGAAGCGCTTGATTCCTACGACAGAGTCATCGTGCTTGATCGGAGTGTTCTTGCCGATGGACCTCCCGCTGAGGTGAGGCGCTCTCTCAAGGGTTTGGTTAATCCGGGGAATCATCACTGTGGATGAGGTTGTTTTTTGGTTGATACCTCTGCTGATGGCAGTGTTGGTGGGGATTTTGTGTCCTGTCACTGGCACGCTCTTGGTGACCCAACGCCGGGTGCTTCAGGCCAATCTCATTTCCCATGCCGTGCTTCCAGGATTGGCGCTCTCGGTTGCCTTCGGATTTGATCCAGCCTTGGGGGGCGTGGTAAGCGGCATCCTTGGGGCCTTATTGGCGGAACGATTGCAGCGCAGCTCGAAGCTGAACGGGGAAGCGGTGATCAATACGGTGCTTGCTGGCTTTCTTGGCCTCGGAGTTCTGCTCATCCCTTTGCTGAGTTTGCGCCTTGACCTTGAGGCCTTGCTGTTTGGTGATTTGCTGACGGTGGGTTGGCTTGATGTAGGTCGGGTTTTGGTTGCTTGTCTTGCGGTGGCCTTGCTTCTTGGCACTCGCTACCAGCAGCTTGTTTATTTGGGAGTTGATCCAGAGGGTGCTGCTTCGGCGGGATTGTCGGTGCGTGGGCTGCGGCTTGCCCTGTCTGCGGTAACAGCTGCAGTGATTGTGAGTGCAATGGCAGCAGTAGGGGTGATTTTGGTGATTGGCTTGCTATGCGCGCCGGTTCTTCCAGGGCTGCGCCGGGTCAGAAGCCTCCGTGCCGCAATGGTTCAGGCCGCTTTTGTGGGTTTGGCTCTCAGTGGCGGCGGTTTTCTTTTGGCCTTGCCCCTCAATCTCCCCCCCGGACCTTTGATTGGAGTGGCTTGCGTTGTGTTGCTTTGCCCACTGGCCTGGAAAAGCACCTAGGCAGCAGTTTTGAGAATGATTATCATTCTGGGACGTTCCAAGCTTTCTTGTGCCACTGCCTGCCTCCGTACCTTTTGCCAGTGTCTTGCTGGCGGCGGCCAACACTGCGAGTCCAACAGTGGTGGCCGCGGATGGGATTCTTTGCGATCTCACGCGCACCCTTGCTGGGCCTCAAGCCAACGTGATTTGCTTGATCAAACCCGGCTCAGATCCTCACACCCTGGCGTTACGTCCAGCTGATCGAGGCAATCTCGCGAAAGCCCAACTTGTGTTGCTGAATGGATATAACCTCACGCCAGCGCTTAACAAGATCAAAACCCCTGGGACTGTTGTAAGGGTTGGAAATAAAGCTGTCCCTAAGAACCCTCTCAAAGATCCTCACATTTGGCATGACCCAGCCAATGTGAAAGCGATGGCCAACTCCGTGGCATGGAGTTTGAAACCTTTATTTGATGCCAAGGGTGATGCTGTAATTGATCAACGCCGCGCGAAGGTTGATGGTGTACTTGCCTCTCTTGGTGGCTGGATTGGTCAACAAATTGCCACTGTTCCACAAAAACAGCGCGTTCTGGTGACCGGGCATCGAGCCTTTTCTTTTTTAGCCAAGCGTTACGGAGTGCGTGAATTACCCGTTCTTGATGACTTCACCACGGGGGGAACGCTCCGACCCTCGAGTTTGTCTGCGATTAGCAAGTCGATCAAAGCATCTGGAAGTAAGGCCATCTTCGCTGAGTCAATTCCGCCGTCTAAAACGATGCGACGAATTAGTCGTAGCAGTGGCGTTCCAATCGCCAAGCAAGCACTTTTCGCTGATGGTCAAGCACCAGGCAAAAGTTTGGTTCAAACAGCTACGAACAATGTTTGCATTTTCGTCGTGGCTCAAGGAGGTAAATGTGATCGCAATGCTGCTTCTCAATTGCAGCGGCGATGGTCTGCGATCCAATAAACCTTTTTGACTCTCTTTTCATTAATCAGCCTTTTTTCCCATGAATTTGTTTTTGCGTCGTGTGTTCCAAGGAGGAGCTGTTGTTGGTCTATTGCTAGGCGGTGATCTGGCGCTTCGATCCGTGCGGGCGCATAGTTCCGCTGGTGGGGAGCCGCTCGAACCAGGCGAATTTGTCGCAAGGCCTGTAGTCACCATTGAAGGCCATGGTGGTTTTGAAACCAATCTCGAGGGCCGTCCAGAGCACTACGCCATTGATGGTCAATTTGGTGCTGTCTTGGAATGGGGCCTACCCAACAAGGGAAGTTTTGCGATCGAAGCACAAATCGGTCCCGCACTTGTTTGGGGAGAAGCGGAACATTTTTATGGTCGCGTGCATGTTGAGGAGGGCGGTCATGACGACCATGCGGACACCGATGGCGAAGAACACGGCGATGATCACGGTGACGAACATGCTGACGATCATGGAGATGATCATGGCGATCATGCGGAAGAACGCGGCGATGATCACGCTGACGACCATGGAGATGATCACGGAGTTGATCACGGTGATCATGCGGAAGCTGATGGTGAGTCTCATGCTGGCCATGAAGGGCATGGCCATGGATCAGGAGCTCCGTTCCGGCGCACCGATATCAAGGGCTTTGTGCAGGCCCGTTATCAACCCAATGACCGCCTCGCATTGTCATTGTCTTGGTGGCCTTATTACGTCACAGGAAATCAGGGTGAAGACAGTGTTGGTCTGAAAAATGAGGTCGGAGCCAAGCTCGTTTATGCCTTTGGAGATGGCGATCTCAACTTTGCCCTTGGAGATGGTCTTGAATCCGTTCTTGATGGCCTCTTCGTGTCTGTTGAAAATCGCAGTGGGTGGGAGACCGACGGTCTCTTTATTGGTAATTACACAGATCCCTGGCTTGGATTTGGTTTCTTTGTTGACCAGCTCAACGTGACTCTGACTGCTGGCCCTCGCTTCTATTCACCTGGTAATTATTCAGGACTCTCCCAGAGGACAGATTGGGGTGGCGAGATTGAGATGGAATATCCACTGGCAGAAAGTGTGGTGTTATTTGCCCATTGGAAGCCCATCTACAGCACCGCAGGTGGAGAAGGTTGGGGTAAGGGTTGGAGTCATCATGTGGGCACTGGTGTGAGTTTTAGTTTTTAAGGGGATTTCTAGCTATAGAAAGAATCAATTGTTCCTTCTGTACGGATGACGATCGACGAACAATCACGGCGTTATGCCATCAGCCGTCTTAGCCGCAAGAGGGCCTATCGGCATCAAGTGATCAATTACCTCTGGGTGAATGCTCTCTTGATTGTTGTGTGGGCTTTGAGTGGATTTGGCTTTTTCTGGCCGATCTACTCACTTCTCGGCTGGGGGGCTGCTTTGCTGATTCAAGGATGGAAAATCACTCACCCTCATCGTCACGCGTTCAGTGAAGAGGAGATCAATCGAGAGATCGAGAGAATCTGAAATCAATCGGTGTTGGGTGCGTGTCTCTTAGATCCGCACTTTGCCAACCTCCGCTTTGATCGGCTCCCTTCCGGTCCCTACAAGAATGGGGAGACGCGTGAAAATTTCAACTCGGATCCCCATTCTTGCAATCACAATGAGGGCACGACTCACAAAAAAGAAGGAAAGAACGATTGCGATCGGCCATCTCCAGCTTGCTAGAGAGTAAAAAAAATCGCTCATCTGCTGATGGTATTGGATTCTCTTTGCAGTGATAGCAAGCTTTTCAGGGGATGAAATGCTTAGAGCGTTTCGGGGTTGAGTCGGCTTGGTCGGTAGGCAATCAGAAATTTCTGCACATGTCCGTTTGTTCGTTTTACGGCTGTGATCAGGTCCTCACCTGTGTTCCAGACCCAGAGCTGATCCTCATAGCTGTTGTCTTTGATTGATGTGCTGATTGGCTTGCCGTGCCGAGCACGTAAACCAGCAAGGACTTCTGTCATGTCATCCATGCTGAACTCGTAAGCCAGTGATTCCAGTCCACCTTGCTCGTTCATGTCCAACGTGAGCTGCGGAACAGGTAATTGATCGAGATGGACGTTACGAGCGATCAAGCGTTGAGAGTTGAGGTCTTCCTGTTTGATGGCACCGTGGAGGTGGTCGTTGATTTCTGATTGGGGCATTCCCCAAGCCAATCCTTCAACACAAGCGATGGCAGTGGACGGATAGATGACGAAGCAGGCCACCAGTGCGAAGGCGAAAAGTGCAGAGTGCACAGTTCGAATCATGGCTCAGTTGATCAAGGGTCCAGAATCAGTCTGTTCGATTTTGGTCTTGACTTTACAAAACAAAAATGAAGCTCTTTCGCGGCGAGTGCCTGACGTCGTGCATAGATCATTTCCAATGCTTTGGAGACTTTCGAGAGCCTGAAGATGCGCTTGTTTGCGATGAATGCCTCTTTTGACATTCCATGTTCTGATGCATTCTATTTTTTATTTGCTTTTGTCTGCCGATGTAGATCGAAAGGCTAAGGAATCATTTTTATGGAGGTTGATTCGCTGGATTTGTGTTGGTGTGTATGGATTTTTAGTTTTGATTTTGAGATCATGTCTTGATTCAGATCAATCTCTTTAGTTTTTATGATTGTTGCACACAAATTCGCTTTCTTGTTGTGCTTGTGATTGGGGCGTTGCCCTATGCCATCGCATCTTGCTCGTAGCCTCTTCTTTGCTGTAGGTTTCGATTTGGGTGATGTACCAATATCTCATCAAGATTTTGTCGTCTTCGCATTTTACAAGAATGATGTTGTTGTCTGAATTTTGATAGGAAAACTCGTTGTCCCCCAACTCTCTTATCTTTTTAATAGAGATCTTTTCGCGTTCTTTTGATATTCCAATATCAACCCATTCTTCATTTTTTTTGTTGTCTGCAGAGACTGGGTTTAGGACTGAGAATACTACCACTAGCAAAATAATAAAAGCTTGCCTTTTAGGGATGAAAATTTGCATTTCATTGTCCTCACTCGGCAAATTCTACAGACTCATGATTGTATTGTCCTTGGGACCTTGGTTTCTTGGGCTTTTCATGGAGATGTTGTTTGTTGCAAGCTGCGAGTATTCGTTAGAACGCGTTCCAGCTTTTGTTGATTCATTCAATATTTTTGACTAGACATGTATTCAGGGCAATTGGACTTTTTTTGAATCTTTGTTTGCGTCGAATACGATGAATGACACGATGCATGCATACTGCTGCCTTCAAGCAATCGTCTCTAGGTGAGCTCATGGCTTTGAGCGATCTTGAGTTTTTCTCGTTTTCGCTTAATCCGGCCTTGCATGCACTCCTTGAGATCCATTGGCCTTACAGGGTTTTTGGGATTGAGATGCGGAATTGAGATATCTTTCGCGAAGGAATAATAAGAATTCGTCACGATCTTTTATTTGTCGTATTGTCATGGCACCTCTAGGGATAAAAGTTATGGCCGAAATTCAAAGGCGGATTCGCTTTAACACCATCAGCATGAGTGTGCTGATGATTACTATTGCCGTGGGAGTGATGACTGCGATGTGGATGTATGCGGATGGACTTGTTTAACTTCTGCCCTAAGGATCTCAGGCTTGATTCTGTAGTTCTCTACAAAATCTTCTTTGGAAGAAATTGTTGATATGATTGTTTTTGATAGTCCGTAATTGTTATTTAAATGGCGGTTGAGCGACCGTTTGACCCATTGGTATCAAGCACTTTGTTGTTGACACCATGATGGAACCATTACAGCTGTCGTTTCTAACCGTTATTTTGTATGCATGACTATTTCAGAAGACCGTGTCAAGCGATTGGTGGAGCAGTTGTCTGAGCCTTTGGCTGTCGTTGCCGCTGACGTGAAAAAACGCCTGGTATGGGATTTCAACCTTCCAGTGGCTGTCATTGATGCGCGACAAGAACCACCTGTGTTGATGCAATCGTCGGTGGGGAGTTTGGGAAATGTATTGCGCGTCTCAACCAAGATTGACCATCCCTTAATTCGTCAATTATTTGACATTTATCCTGACCGTGGCTCTGATGCTGCTATTGATGAAATGCTAAACGGTCAGCATGGAAAAGAGTTTGCTGAAGTTTTTGATGAATATCAAGAAGAGAAAAAAGCTGGCACATTGATGTGGGGAGCTGATGATTTAGCTGGTTTTGTTGTTAAATCACGCACTTGTTTTGAAGATGACGAGTTGGCCATTGCAGCGGTCTTTCCTGCTGAGACAGGTGACAATGGTCATGCACTAGCGACATTTGGTATTCCTTGGAGATATTTTACTACCCTGTGAAATTAATTTGTTGCTGTTTATTTGGCTTTCTGGCGGATTCTCAGTGGGCAATATTAACTGGATTGAATCATAATAATAATGAGCAGGGTTCCGAGTCCGATGGCCCACCAAATCCAGGGCCGATTATTTGTGCGAAATGATTGTTGATTGGCTCTGTAGGTTTGTCCTTGACCAACTGGCGTACCACAATTTGTGCAAACGATGCGTCCACCAAGGGAGCGATCGGCCCGGAGAGAGTTTGATCCACAGCGCGGGCAGGATCGATTGGACATTGACTGTTTTCTCCTGGAGTTATTAGCCCTGCAGGGTACATCCTTTGCACCAAAATTATACTCGTTCTAATCGCGCCTTCTCCCATCAGGAATGGGGTGCAGTGATTAATTTCGTCTATTTTACTCAGGCTTTTTGTGGTTAAACCCTTGCTGCGTTCATGTTGTCTGTGATAAATGCATTTTTAGTCCACGCTTGAATAGCTTTTTTGCCTTTGGTGGTCTGCCTTGGCTTGCTCAGTACCACTGCTTCGGTTACAAATGCTTCTCAAGATCCCAATGGTGTCATAGTCTCTTTTTGTGAGACACACTCGGCTATGAATTTCACAGCAAAAATTGATGCCTTGCAGCTGATGCTGACGGATCTCAGAACGCGAAACGAGCCGATTCGCCATAAAGCTGCCTTCCGCGGGTGTCAGCCTGAGTTTCAGGCGCTTGTTACGAAGTTGATTCAACAACTAGAAACTGAGTTGCTTCATGAGAAACAGCAGTTTAGAGAAAAGTAATTGTTCACCTTGAAACAACCATCCATTGTGAGAGACACTTTGTCTTTTTCTCGGTCGATGCGAGGATATTTCTTGTCTAAGTGTTGTTTAAATTCTTGATTCCGATGAGCACTGTGCTTATTTGAGTGCGATCAATTCGCCTGATCGCTGTAGCTTTTCAAGACTGTCGAAACCACCAATTGTTGTGCCGTCAATAAAGACTTGTGGGAACGTATTCATCCCACTACGTTGTTTGCATTGTTGAAAGGTGAGGTCGTTGTCAACAGTGATGACTCGATGTGGAATGTTGTAAGCCTCTAATAGGCGTAGGGCACTGTTGCACCATGGACATCCAGGAAGGACGGCGATCTCTAAGCGTGTTTTGTGGGCCCTTTGCGCTTCTTGACCCTGTTTGAGAATGCCTAGAAGTAGATCGGCACCTTTCATGATCAGCGAGCCCTGTTCGAGGTGCCCGCCCCAGACCTGACATGCTCCATCGGAGAGGCTTAAGTGGAGATGAACCCCATCGGCATCAAAGGTGCCATTTAAGGTGATGATCTCTAATTCACCTTCGAGAACGGTTGGTTTGTCGCGTCCTGGACACTGAAAAGATGCTTTTGATAAATTTCCAACAACCCCGAGTAAAAATCCGCTGATTCGTTTCTCTTGGGCTATCGCCGAAAGCGATAGCAGCAGGTCTTGGCCTGGCTCAAGATGAAGCGTCAGCGTATCCATTCGTCGAGTTGGTCTTCCCTTCAATAACAAAGAGACTAACCGGAGCCAGATGTCTTAATGCGGTACGCTTTGGTGTCGCCTGCGTAACGCAATCGTGTCATTCCTCGAAAGTCTGCTCCATGAGTTGCAGGATCAGCTCCTTCCTGGGGACCCTGCAATCAGCGCAGGTCAAGTGGCCGAGGCAGCCACGTCCGAGCGGCTTAACGTGACGCTTCCGGCTGGCATTATGAACCGGCTTAAGCAGCAGGCTCTGAAGGAGGGGAGGAGCTGCAGCAGCTTGGCAACATTTTTGATCGAAGATGGTTTAAGACGGCACACGGTTATTCAATAAGAGAATTCCTAGTCCAATAATCTATTTTCAATACGTTCTGTTTCTCCATTCCGTTCCATTCCTAGCAGTTCAATATTTAATGGATTCCTCAATGGGCTTCCCATTGGTAGGACGAATCCGTAGGTTTGGACGGCTAGTGGAAAGTTGGCTAATTTCAAATGACTCTCTTTGTTTTCTTTGAGATAGTGGCGTAGGGGGGCTTCGTCGAAGATAATTCCTTCCACCTTTCCCTCCTTTAAGATTTCGATTGCTTCGTTGAGATTTTTGGTTAGGAATGGATTGATTTCATATAATCTCCCCCATTTTAGGCTTGTTGTTCCTTCTACGACGGCTATTCGTTTTCCCCTTAAATCACCTTTGTTTCGAATGGATGAAGGTGCCAGTTCCGCTAGTGACAATGTAAATGCTGATGCAAGACCAGCGGTGATTGATGAAACCGCTACCAGTGACATCACCATCCAAATACCAGCAATTGTGCGTCCACTTCTTGAAAGTGGTGCCCGATCGCCGTATCCGACCGTGGTGAGAGTGACCAGCCCAAACCACATTCCGTTCCCAACGCCATGCAGGTATTCACGAGGAAACTGTTCCGTGTTTTTACGTCGCTCAGCTAGCCATATGAGATTTCCAAAAATGAATAGAAGAGAAACTAAGATGCCAACCGATGACAAAGCTGCCCAGCCAATAAAAGGTCGTAGACGTGCAATCAGTCCTGGCGCCTTTTTGGGGATGAGTAATCCTTCGTAGCCATGGAAATAGGGTTGGGTGAAATCGATCTTTGGATTGGCTAATCGCTTTGGAGTAATGCTGATGGGGCCAATGGCTAGATCAATGCTGCCCTCTGCGACAGCTTGCACATTTGCATTCGTGTTCGGCTGAACAACAAATTTGTACTGGTGATCGAGACGGTTGGCGACGTCTTTCCAGATTTCAATACTGATCCCACTCAGCACACCATCCTTTTCCATCACAAAGGGAGGCGATCCGCTAACTCCCACGCGCAACTCTTTGGCGAATCCCTGAATGGGAAGCGAAATCAGGACGATTCCCGTTAATAGAAGAGTACGGATCACTGTGACCTCGTCTGGTTAGCCCCTTTCAAGGCGTCGAATAATCAAACCCATGGCCATTAACGATCCAAGGAGGGCCAGTAGCAATGCCAGGGTCATCAATTCAATGCGTCTTACTCCAAAGACTCTCATCACAGCTGTCTTCAGGGAACTCCCCAAGCAAGGGATGTGTGATATCTGCAATCAAATGGCTGTTGGAAACCCGTGCTGTGGGATTGGAGGGTCTTGGCAGAAATCCTTTCTGCTTTCCTGGCTTTCACCGGCCTGCTGAAGACGTCAGGATGGTGTGAAGGGGTCACCTTTTGAGTGCAGAGTTGAGCCGATTACGAAACGGTGTCCCTTCGCGAGAAGGGTATGGCACGTCCTGGAGCTGGGAGCAGGAGCGGCTTGAGTTGCTCCCTGAGAAAGCTCTCTGGCGTCCTGAAGGGCGTGAACTCCTGATTGCCGATCTGCATTTGGGTAAGGCCGAGGTGTTTCAAGCCCACGGCATCCCCCTGCCCAGTGATGGCGATCGCGGCACGCTCAATCCACTGTTGGATCTCTGCGCGCGCGTGAAGCCCAAGACCCTGATCATCCTTGGTGATTTGGTTCATGGTCCGCTTGGCTTGACCCACCCTCTACGCGAGACGTTGAAGGCCTTGCCTGAGCTCACCGGTTGTGCCATCACCCTGGTGGGGGGGAACCATGATCGACCCTGCCAACTTGTGGGGATGCCTCAGCATCCGAGCTATCAACTCGGACAGCTTTGGTTGAGCCATGAGCCTGAGCATCCACCGGATCATTCCAGCCAAAAAGCTTGTTTGCTTAATATCTGCGGGCACATTCATCCTGTTGCGACCCTCAGTTTTGGGGGTGATCGCCTTCGACTTCCCTGCTTTGCCTACGACGCCACTGAGGAAAGAATGTTGATTCCATCCTTTGGTGAGTTGACGGGAGGACATGAATGCGGTCAGCTTGATCGCAAGTGGCTGGTGGCTGAGGGCACCATCGTTCCTTGGCAGAACCCCGAATCCCGAGCTCGAAAAGGAAGGCTGGTCCGGTGATTCGAAATCGGACGTCCGTTTCTGCTGCAGACACCTCCTCTCAGAAAAAGAAACGTAAGCGCAAGCCCACGCCCCAGCGTTCACGCCTTTGGCGAAAGCGCTGGTTGATTGTCGTGATTCCAGTCACGGTGTTTGCGGGCCTGATTGCTCTTGCGCCCGGAACCCCCGAAAAAAAGCAGACGTCCCCTGAGCTCGAGCCTGTTGAAACGTCTAATGCGTTAGCAGGGCCTTTTTCATACCAACCAGACGATGAGGTGTATGCCCTTGATTTCGATCCTCGCGATGTGCGTCTAGGCCTGCTTGAGGGCTGGGATCGCGAACAGGATGCCTTTGAAGATACCGCCGCTCTGGCCTACGTCTCTGGACCGATGTACGAGCGGCATATCGATGAGTTTGGGCAGGAAATCACCGTTCCACTCGGTGACTTGAAACTTGGGAGCAGGGTCTGGCGTGGACGCAATCGAACGGCCTCAAGGCAACGGGCCTTCATTGGCATCCTCAAGGATGGAAGCGTTGACTTTGGATACGGAGAATTAACCCCCGCCCGGGCGAAGACCTACGACATGTTTGTGGGCGGTCTGCACAGCATTTACAACGACCTGGAGGAGCCACCTGAGAGCTACAAGGGGGCTTACAGCATCAGCATGGGGCAACGGATTCGTTACTACCTGCCACGCATTCGCATGGTCTACGGCTTGAAATCTGATGGCCGAATCGAAATGCTGATGAGCAAGGATGGCCTCACGCTGGAGCAGACGAAGGATTTGGCCCGCAGGCGGGGTCTTGTGGCGGCCTACATGCCCGACCACGCATCCAAAAGTCGTCTGATTATTCCGGGAGTGAAAGGTTTCACGGAGGAGGACGCCAACTGGATTAGCGGTGGCGCCACCAGTTTTGTGCATGTTCCCTACTTGCTCCGATTGAGTGAGCGTCGTGTCCCGCTGAAAGGTGGGCTGATGGCTGACTTGACCCGACGGATCGAAAGCAGCAAGCGCTGTGAAGGCCCATCGGACTGCGCCTTTTTCTATGGGGGGCAGCTGATGGACCGCGCCTTGGCTGGTTTGAACCGTGTCATGGAGCAAGGTGTTGAGCCGATTGCGCGCATGATCTGGGCACCTAAGCCCTCACCACGCCTCGATCACAACCAGACCACGCCTGTCACCGAAACGCTTCCTACCAGGCAACCGCTCCGGGAACCACCGATTACTGCTGACCCACTTGTGCTCCGAGAACGGCCTGATGTGGAGGCCGAGCAGGACGAGTCGTTCCAATCAGATGCTGAGACCCAGCCATGGGATTTCGATCTGCCTCCGGATTTACCGCCACCTGTGTTGCTTCAGGAGGATCAGATCCTTCCAGAGGATCCGGAAGCGTGGCCTCAGCCCATCCCTCCAGCTCCCGCGCTCAAGGAACCTGAACCGGTGTCCTCAGCTGATGAGCAGGAGAGCATCATCTATGGAGCACCACCTCCTCCAGTGCTTCCTCCTCCGCCTTTGCCCTGAGGCTGCTGATACCGCGTGGAATGGATCCTCTGACATCTCTGGCTTTTGGGCCGACAGCACGAGATAACTCGGTGATCTTCATCAGATCAATGCCTCAATTCCTCCTCCGCGATGGCTCCCGCGTCACTGTGGAATCAGACCCAGCTGCGTTTGACGTGTGCAGCTATGAGAAAGCCTCTGGTGGTGCCGTGCATGCGGTCCTCTCCCCCCAGGCTGAGAAGGCCGTTCTTCGATCAGTGGATCTGGACAATCTCGTTGGATTGACCAAGACCGCCGCCTCCTTGCTCTGAGGGCGCTGCTTCCATGCCTTGATTGGCCATGGCTTGATCGGCGATTGTTTGACTTGATCTTTCTTGAGGCTTGAGGCCGCATTCAGGGCAGGCATGCCTCAGCCCCGAATGGAAATGTCCGCAATGGATGCAGCAAATCAAAGCCATTGCTCAGCTCGCTCTCGATCACTGAATTCTCGTTGCCTTCCTTGAGACGACAACCAAGTTGAGTGATTTGACTTAAACCAAGCGTTAGAAAACCCGATGAGTCCGGGCTGGCGTTTGGGTGCGAGCCTTAAGCCTCCCCCCTTGTGGGTGGAGGCTTTTGTTTGTTTTGTATCTTATAAGCACAAAATCATGGCTTGAACGAAAACTCTGTAGTGAGTTGAACAATGGCTGTGTAGCTTTCAGTTTTGTTTTGTATTCATAAGGCACATAAAATCGCCTTCTTTGTATCATTCTGAACGCGATTTGTGTTGACTTGATCGGTATAAAAGAGTGGTAGCTCATCTACTCCTAACGTTCACCTCGTATCCCCATCTGCGAGGCGCAGACAATCCAGGCCAAGGAACGGGGGCCTGTCTTTCTGAGGAACCTCTCATGACTTTGACCTATCGTGGCAAGCAGTATGCACCCGCTAAGAGTGCATCGAGCATCGCTTCTAATAAGATCCGTCTTACTTACAGGGGCGTTGTTTACGCCAAGTGATTGAGTCAGTTCACTTCAAGCTTCCCTCACCGAATCGGTGGGGGTTTTTTATTGCCTTAAGCGTCTGTGAGCAAGATCACAGATCGGCTTGAGGCTGGTCATCATCTGCTCCAAGCATTTGAGAGATGGTATGTGCATCGGAGGGAATCACCTCCACCGCAACTTCAAACCAATGAACAACACCGAACTCACTCTTGATCAGCTTCAAACCATCGCTGGTGGAGGTGTTTTTGCAAAACTAGATGGTATTAAAGGCGGCGTTGAATGCAAAGTCCCCCCATCTGTAGAGGACGTTATCCTTGGACCATTGGGTGGTGAAGGAGTGTTCCTGGGACCGCTCGGAGGTGAAGGCGTTTTCAGCGGCGGCAAGATGGAGGCTAAAGGAAGTTATATTGTGGGAGATAATCACTTCCGAGCTTTGTAAGAAGAATGTCAAAAAAGACTTCGCTTGTGATGGCGAAGTCTTTTTTTTTGGAGATTAAAGAGTGGCAAAGCTGGAATGAGACCTTGTTTAGAACTTGCTCAGCAGTTCATCGACAACTGGTGGATGGGGCAGGTCGTCTTCTGTGAAGGAGGTGCTCATGATCCAAAGGTCAACACGCTGTTTCAGGTTTCCAGCGTCGATGACGGGTTGATCAACTGGGTCAACGCTGATGAGGTGACACACGTTGTCCGCCCGCCCGATGGACCGGCGCTCAAGGCTTGAGGTCGCTTAGGCGTTTGCTGCCAGGTTTGCGAAGGCTGCCATCACCATGATCGCGATGATCACCGTGCCGCCAAAGAAGGCGATGTTGGGATTGCGGTTCATCTTCTGATCCTGAGTGCCGCCACCCTAGTCAGATCGCTTTACATTCCGTTACGTACGTATTAGGTTCGTCGCAGCGACCTTTGAACGGGATCCGCAAAGAGAAAGGTCCTCGTGCAAGGGGACCTTTTTTAATGTCTGCTTCTGAGCGGTGGCAGTATTTGCTCCACTTGATGGACTGCTCGTGAAATAAAAAAGCCTCTCTGGAAAAGTGAACCTTTGGTTTACGGCCAATCTGATGACCTGTAGAACAGAGAACAAATAAACAGCGTCGAGTAATGGAACCGATTGAAGCATTCACCATTGCTTGGAGGAGGTCATTTAACTACGGCGGCAGAGCAACAAGAGCCGAGTATTGGTGGTTCTGTCTCTTGGCGTACTTGATTCAATTCTTCTTGCCTTTGCTTTTGGCTTTTGTTCCTGCAATTGGTACAGGTCCAGTATTTGTCTATGGGCTCGCACAAATATTTCCGACTATCTCGATTACTGTTCGTCGGCTTCGCGATATAGGCAAAGACTGGAAGTGGATATTGATTAGCTTTGTCCCATTCATTGGTATTTTCTGGCTTATTTATTTGCTGTGCCAACCCAGCGGCCGTTATGAAAAGGAAGTTCAGCCCATCGTTTAATCACTAGATGGCCTGGCGCTCAACGCTTGGAAACGACTGGCTCATTTTGCTCTAACGCTTGTTGGTTACTAGCTTCGTCCCTTGTTATCAGGCGGTCAACCTCGGAATGCACCGCTGCATAGGCAGGCAAGGTGTATGTGTTTCAGCTAGCTGATTATCGAGTGAACAATCCATTGCAATCACCTTTGGGGGGATTGCTGAAACACACATTGTCTGGAGACCAATAGCCCACGGCAGGAAATTTCAGGCCTTTACGGCGGGCTTCAGCGTTCACCGCATCAGCACCACGGGCTGTAACCAGCACATGGCCAGGGGCTTCAACTTGATCTAAAAACTTTTGCTCCGGCATCTCTTGGCTCGATGAGCCTTGAGCTGAAAGGGGGGCGGCGATGCAGGCTGAAATCGCAACCAGAAGAAGTGGATTTAAACGCATGGCTTGATGGAGTGGTTATTTAGATGTCACAACGACGGGCGTCCCGACGTCGACTTGATTGAACAGGTTGATCACATCTTTGTTGAGCATGCGAATGCAGCCAAGGCTGACAGCCGCTCTGAGATTGACCCAGTTGGGCCAGGCTGTTCCATGAATGGCGTATTCACCAGTCCCAAGCTGGAAGTAAGCCATGTAACGGACCCCAACGGGATTCTTTGGACCTGGAGCGATCACTTTCCCTTTCTTGTGATAGATCGGCGCATCTTCCATGCGGGTGATCTCGTAGCTCCCTGCTGGCGTCGGTGATTCCGGCGCACCAATCGCAACGGGATAGCGAGCCACCACAACCCCGGAATCCAGCAGCTTCAAGTAGCGATCCTTCAAGCTGATCTCAATCGTCTTCTCAGCGCGTGCTGGAAGCTGTGTCGCTGAAGCGACAACAGCGAGACCGATGCAAAGCGCCATTCGGCGCACCCAAGAACTTGACATGCGGCGCTCGTAAAACTCTGCGTATTTTGACTCATCAAAATAGGGAGCTACCGTCTCTGCACGACAGATGTTCAACCAATGATCCGCCCATCGCGCCAGAAGTCCCGTCACCAACTCCATGGCCGAGTGCTGCTGATCTGTTCTTTGCTGGCGTCAGCTTTGCTGACTCCCCCTCAGCGTGCTCTTGCTGGGTTCACTGAAAAGCAACTGGCTGGTTTTGAGGTGACGGAGCTCACAGGCACCGTGAGTGAAGCTCTGTCCAAAGAGAAGGTGATCGAAATTGTGGATCCTGAGGGGCACACCGAGATCTACACGGTTGGCCTGGATTTAGCGCCCCTCGGCTTACAACCTGGGGATGAGGTGAGCCTCTCCGTTCTCGATGGTCTGTTAGTGGACCTTGAGCCGAGCCAGGATCAAGAGCTGAGCTTTAGTCGTGAAGACATCATCCTTCCCACTGATATGGGGAAGTTGAAAAAAGGAATGCGTGTCGCGCTTGCCTCAGGAACGGGAAGGGTGGTCAAGCTTGATCGTCAAGATGGAAGTCTGAGCCTGATGGGTCCGTTTGGCGGCATCAACAATCTCGACGTCCTAGTGACGCCAGAGAATGATCCGCTTGAGGATTTGAAGGTTGGCGAGTTCGTTGATTTCCGCCTGGTTCAGCCCGTCGCCGTAGACGTTCGCAAACTCCCTACTCCTGCGCGCGGCTCTTCTGTTTTCACGCCCCCCTTGGCCGCCGATTTGCTTCGGTCTGGAACCACTCTGAAGGCGGAACTTCTCGAGTCGTTTGAAATCACCCACCTACACGCCACCGTGACCCGCCTTCTTCCAGACCAGCAGGTGCTGGAAATTGAAGGCCCCGAAGGGCACAACATCCTTGTGACGTCAGCCGTGGATCTCAACACGTTGAGGTTGCGTCCTGGAAGCAACATTTCCCTGGATCTTCTCGATGGCTTAGTGGTGGATCTACGCCCTTCCACCAGCAAAGCCCTGAGTTTTGAGCGCCAGGATGTGGAGATCGCTGGAGACTTTGGTCCCGTTCCAAAGGGCACGCGTGTGGCGATGGCCACGGGCAGCGCTGAAGTGGTGAGGATTTCGCGGACCGATCGCACCTTGAGTCTCCGCGGGCCATTCGGGAAGGTTCACAATCTCGACGTCAGCAAGCGAATGCCTGGAACGGTGTTTGACGAGCTAGCGCTCGGCGATTTTGTGGAGTTCCGTTTCATCAAGCCAGTGGCGATTCGAATCACGCCACTCGCGTCTCGTTAAGGCTGCCCTGAGGCCAAGGCTCGGACGATGTCCCCCCGTGTCAAAACACCCACGGGGCGTTTGTTGTCGTCCACCACAATCAGGCGCTGGGTGCTGCGTTCATGCAGCAGGGATGCTGCTTTGGGCAGAGGAAGACTCTCTGCGCAACTGTGAAGATCACGTCCCATCAGATCGCTCACCGTGGTGCCCAGCACTTGATGAACCTGCTTGTCCCAATTGAGTGGATTCTTCAGATAGATCACGCTGTCCAACAGCATCACGTAGGGGCCGGCATCAACTCCGCTTTCGCGCACCATCAGGTCTTGCTCGGTGAGCTCCCCAATCAAGACTCCGCTCTGATCCACCACTGGCAGGCCACTGATGTGGTGATCGCTCAGCAGACTCACGGCATCTTTTAATGCCGTTTCTGGTGTCACAGTCAATACGGGCGATGACATCACCTCCTTAACCGTCTGCTGAAGCACCATGGAATCCACGCATCTCAATGCATTCTGAGCCTTGATCTCTCCCTGGCGCCTCTGGGCTGATCGACTCACCTTGGCTCGAGCCCTGATGGGACTCCCGCTGCTTCTCGCCCTGGCGACGGATTACGACGCTTTGGCCTGGTGGTTATTGCTGATTGGAGGTTGGAGTGATGCAGCGGATGGCTGGTTGGCAAGACGAGCCGATGGAGGCAGCACCTGGGGAGCTCGCTTGGACCCTCTCGCTGACAAGTTGTTGATCAGTGCCCCACTGATCTGGTTGGCGTCAGAGGGAATCCTTCCTGTTTGGGCGGTCTGGCTTTTGCTGGCCCGTGAATTGCTGATCTCGGGGTGGCGGGGTGACAGCCGTGATGGGGCCCCCGCATCCACGGCAGGGAAAGCCAAAACAATCCTTCAATTCCTCAGCCTTGCGCTCATGCTTTGGCCCCCCCTTTGGGGGGATCCAGCCCTGGTTCAGGGTTTAAAACTGGTTGGTGTGGGTTTGTTTTGGCCCTCGTTGCTGTTGGCTCTGTGGTCAGCCTGGGGGTATCTCAAGCCTCACCGATCAGAGCCTGGTCAGCGCTGAAGTCGGGATCGGACGTGGGCTGATCCTTGTACTCCCGTTGGTAGCTGTCAGCGAGCGAGGCACAGGCATCAAAGCGTGGTTCCCAGGCCAGTTCACGCCTGACGCGGGTGGTGTCGGTTAAAAAGTGACTGAGCCTTAGAGGAAACGCTTTGCGGGCTTTGGGGTCGAGTCCGCTGGGGTCAAAGGGGCGTAGATCCAGTTCTTTGGGGTCGCGGCCACAGGCCACGGCTGCCGCTTCGATCAAGCCCCGGAAGGTGATGCCCCGGCTGGCGCTGCAGTTGTAGATCCGATTGCTAGCGGCATCCACTTCAAGCGAGCGAGCCATGGCCTCAGCCAGGTCTTCGGCATGGCCGATCTGGGTGATGGTTTCGCCTGATCCTGGAAGAGGAATCGGTCGATCATTGACGATGCGGTCAAAGAACCAACGCTCCACCGGGTTGTAATTTCCAGGCCCCACGATGTAAGTGGGCCGGAAGCTGGTGAAGGGAATCCCCTGCTCTTGCAGCCATTGTTCGGTGTCAGCTTTGCCGGAATGGCGACTGGCGGGATCGATGGCAGCTGTTTCATCCAATGGCCACTGCGTCGACGCGGCGTAGACCCCGGCGGAACTCACGTACAGAAAGCGGTGTGCTGGGGCGCCCGTCACGGCCAAAACGCGACGACTGTCGTCCAAACTGCGCCCCGAGCTGTCGATGACCACCTCAAAGGTCCGTCCCTTGAGTTGGTCGAGATCAGCATCAACGCTGCGATCTCCCCGGACGGACTCCACACCTTCGGGTGCGGGAAGTCGACCTCGTGTGAACAGGGTGAGTGCATGCCCCTGCTCCTGAAGCCTTGCCACCAATGGCTTCCCGACAAAGCGGGTGCCACCCATTACGAGAATTTTCATCAGCAAGCCGCTCAACCCAGCCATTGAAGCGCGGCCCTTCAACAGCAGTCATGAACCATGCCCCTCTGGCCTGCAGGATGGGGAGAGCGAAACGTGCCACCGGCGTCATGGAGATCATCCCCGCCATTGACCTCTTGCAGGGCAGCTGTGTTCGTCTGCATCAGGGGGACTACGACCAGGTCACTCGCTTTAGTGATGACCCTTTGGCCCAGGCTCAACAATGGGTGAAACAGGGAGCAACCCGCCTGCATCTGGTGGATCTCGATGGTGCGCGAAGTGGTGAGCCCATCAATGATCAAGCGGTGCGCTTGATTGCCAAAGAATTGGCGATTCCCGTGCAACTGGGTGGCGGAGTGCGCTCGTTGGAGAGGGCTGAAGAGCTGCTCAGCTGTGGACTCGATCGGGTCATTCTCGGCACCGTCGCGATTGAGAAGCCCGAGTTGGTGGTGGAGCTTGCCAGCCGTCACCCTCACAAAATTGTGGTGGGCATTGATGCACGCAACGGTTTTGTGGCCACGCGAGGATGGGTGGAGGAGAGCAACGTCGAAGCGACAGCTCTGGCCAAACGTTTGAGTGCGGCTGGTATCGCAGCCATCATCAGCACCGATATCGCGACAGATGGCACGTTGGCTGGGCCGAATCTCGACGCATTGCGCGCCATGGCTCAAGCGAGTGCGGTTCCAGTGATTGCCTCTGGAGGGGTGGGCTGCATGGCAGATCTCCTTTCACTCCTAGCCCTGGAACCATTGGGCGTGGAGGGTGTGATCGTGGGTCGAGCGCTTTATGACGGTCGCGTCGACTTGCATGAAGCCATCCAGGCCATGGCGGCTGGCCGTCTTCAAGACCCTCTTCTTGGGCAGAGCCGCACAATTGCTTGATTCGAATGCTTGATTCGAAGCTCGCGACGAAGTCTTGAATAGGGTTTTAAGATGCGATCAATAAAATTGCATTAGTGGCGGTCGATAGCACGCATCAAAGTTCGGAAATGTCTGCTGCTTCCAGTGGACTGCAAGCCACTTTTGAGTTGTGCCGAAAGCTTGGGATGCGCCTCAGTCAGCAGAGGCGAATGGTTCTCGATCTGCTTTGGACTGAAGCCAGCCACTTGAGCGCGAGGGATATTTTTGAGAAATTGAATGACCAGGGACGAAGGATTGGACATACATCGGTGTATCAAAATCTCGAAGCTCTTCAGAGAGCTGGCGTGATCGAATGTCTGGATCGGGCCAGTGGTCGCCTCTATGGCTATCGAAGCGACCCACACAGTCATCTCACCTGCCTTGAGAGCGGACGAATCGAAGACCTCGATGTGCAATTGCCTGATGAACTCGTGCGGGAAATCGAGGAGCGCACTGGCTACACAATTGAGACCTACACGCTTCAACTCAGCGGACGTCCAAGAGCGTTAGATGGCGATTGATCCCGCCTGCATGAGCATTTGCTCCTTCACCATTTCCTTGCGATCATTTGACCGGGACGATTTACAGCGGTGAACGGGATTCCAAACAAGATTTTGCTTATCGCAAGGAATCTGCTTGCTGAATCTCTTTTGTCCGGGCTGGCTGGCAACAAAGAGCTCGTCATTTCTGTTTCAACGGATCAGCTGGATGGCCAACCTGATCTGGTGATCTGGTCCATTGAATCGATTGCCTCGCCGGCCCTTCTTCAGCTGGAGGTCTTGAAGCTTCAAAGCCGTTGGGGATCAACTCCTCTTTTGCTGTTGCTTCCCGCGAAGCTTCCTTGCGATCCCACGGAGCTTTTGTCCCTGGACTGCGCAGGATTGCTTCAAGATCCTGATCTCGCGCAATTGCAGCAGGGCATTGAAACCTTGCTGTCTGGGGGCAGGGTGGTCGAACTGACAGCGCACAGTTCCTGGGAACGAAGCTCTGAGACGTTTGCACCGTTCCCGTCACCAGGGCTGGGTCCTTGGTTGTTGATGACTGGGCTGCAGCAAATCAATCACGACCTGCGCATGATCGAGGTCCTGTTAAATCCCCCTCCAGAGAATCCGCTGTTGCGATTCATGCTGGAGGGGCGCTGTCGTGAACTGCGCAGCGCCCGTCAGCTGTTGCTCTGGATTTGGGGTCCCTTGCAATTAGGTCTTGACGGTGCTGTTCCTCTCCAACAATCGTCTCCTTTCCACGAACCTTCAGGAACCTCGATTCAGTTGAAGGAGAGGAATGGCGCTGCCGTCTGGGATGCGATTCATCAACGTCTAGAAGCAGCGGTGATTGGAGGCTTAAGCAACGCCACGGGGCAGATGCTGGCGATTGAAGGTCTCCAACCTGAACGACGACGCGAGCTCTTGCTGGCCCTTTTGCGACAGCTCAATGAGGTGCTGCATCGGTTGCGCTCTGATCAGCAAGCCTCCGTTGAAAAACGATCGGATCGCGCGCTCTCGGAGCACTGGCAGGCTCTTCAACCTGAATTGCGCCAGCAGGCTCTTTGCACGATGGCGGGTCATTACGTACGCCTTCCCATGGGCGAGGAATTAAGCGGTGTGGCCGATCACCTGCTTCTCAACACAGAGCTCGAAGACACCGACGAGGAACTGCCCAATCCGAAGCGAATGTTGGCCCCTTTTCTCGACGACCAGCCCGTTCTGGTGGATGGGCAACTGTTGCCTGCCGATGATCCCCGCGCCTTGCTGCAGCTCGAAACGTTGGTGAGCAATTGGTTGGTACGCACGGCGGAACTGATTGGTTCTGAGCTTCTTGGCGTCTGCGGAGACTGGCCTGAGTTGAGGCGCTACCTGCTCGATCAACGCTTGATCTCCACCCGTGAGTTGGAACGTCTACGCAACCAACTCAATACCCAGTCCCGTTGGCAAACCTGGATTCAACGTCCGATTCGCCTCTACGAAAGCCAGCGGCTTCTGTATCAACTCAACGATGGAACGATTGCACCGCTCCTGTTAACGGAACCCAGAGACGAAGAGCTGCGTCGTCTTGGCTGGTGGCAACAACAGGTTGCGCTGCTATTGGAAGCGCGAGATGCCCTGGCTCCTCAGGTTCAACTACTCGTGCGCAAGGTGGGGAATCTGCTGGCGGTGGTCCTGACCCAAGTGATCGGTCGAGCCATTGGACTGGTTGGTCGAGGCATCGCTCAAGGGATGGGCCGCAGCTTCAACCGAGGCTGATCCCAGCGGTCAGAATGCTGCATCCAGTGTTCGGCGCCATGCCTTTGCTCAGCACCATGCCTCTGCTCAGCATCTTGCGCTCGGTCCTGCGTTCTCTCGTCGCTGCAGGATTGTGCTTGCTGCTGATGGCGAACCCAGCTGAGGCGGCGAGGGACACCGACAGTTACGACGGCAATATTTTTGCGCTGTATGCAGGCAATGGATCGCTTGTTCCACCCGCGACAACCCTGAAGGACGCCTTAGAGAAAGAACGCACCAGCGTGATCGTTTTTTACTTGGATGACAGCAGCACCAGCAAGATTTTTGCGCCTGTGGTGTCTGAACTTCAGCGTTTGTGGGGGCGTGAGGTGGACTTGCTTCCCTTCACCACCGATGCCTTTCAAGGGGATGCCAGCCAAGACCGATCCGATCCTGCGACCTACTGGCATGGCACGATCCCGCAGGTTGTGGTGATCGATGGCAAGGGCAAGGTCCTGCTCGATGAGGACGGACAGGTTCCTCTGGAAGCCATCAACGCTGCCATCAGTGCAGCCACAGGAATTGAGGCCCCTGCCGAGGGCAGCACCACCATCAGTTTCAACGAGCTCAATACAGAAGTGCTGTCGCGCTGATCAATCCACCGGAACCCTTTACGCTGCTTGATTGTTTCCGGTCGGCTGACCGTTTTCCTATGTGCACGCTGCTGCTGATCTTGCTCCTGCTCGGCATCGGTGTGCTTTGGATTGAGGCGCGGCATCGGCTCAGGCCGTCGTCACCCCTTCAATTACGGGCCCACGATTGGCAAGTGCAGCACACGTCCAAGAGCCTCGTTCTTGAAGGTTGGTTGACGATTACCAACCCCCATCAGCGCATGGAAGTGATGGTGCCAGAGCTGGCCGTGGAACCAACATTGCTTGGGAACAACGACCTGAGTTCCGTCAACGTTCAAACCAAAATCACTCCGCATCACCCTGATGAGGACGCCCGCCCGGATGGGTATTGGGCTGCTTACATCGTGAAAGGTCGTAAGAGCACCCGGGTGAAGGTGCAACTCACCTTCAGTGCGGATCAAGAGGTTGCCATCAACGATCGGGTCGACAGCGTTTGGGTTGATGTGCATTGGGTGAATTACGGGCCCTTTGGTCGTTTGCATCGCCGTCAAGGCATGGTGGTTCCAACCCATCAACCAGAACCCCTTCAGGGGGCAGATGCTGCATTCCGTCAGGGGGATGGATGCGCGGTTTTGCCGATCAAAACGCACTTGCTCGGTCCCTTGGATGACACGGTTGATGTGCTCAAGCACTACGCAGGTGGTTTGATTCAGCCTGGAGATGTGCTCACGATTGGGGAAACACCCGTTGCGGTGATTCAGGGTCGATACGCGCACCCCTCCACGGTTCAGCCGAGTTGGATCGCCCGCTTGCTCTGTCGTGTGTTCCATCCCACAAGCAGCTTGGCAACAGCCTGCGGCATTCAAACCTTGATCGATCAGGTGGGACCAACACGGGTTCTGGTGGCTTGGAGTGTGGGGTTCGTTTTAAAACTCGTGGGTCTGAAGGGTTGGTTCTATCGCCTTGCAGGTGACCAAGCACGACTGATTGACGACATCACTGGCACCACGCCTCCCTATGACCAAACCATTGTTCTTGGTCCGGACTCACCCGCAGAGCTTTGCAATCTCGCCGCAGAGACGCTTGGCGTGTCGGTGGCGATTGTTGATGTCAACGATCTTGGTCGGGTCAAAGTGCTGGCCTCCAGCCGTGGCTGCGATGAAGCGTTGCTCCACCGAGCCCTGAAGCCAAACCCTGCTGGCAATGCCAACGAGCGGACGCCTCTTGTCTTGGTTCGACCGGCCTAAATCCTCGGCGGCCCGAGGTGAGCGATACATTAATGATCTACAGCGGACGCGATGTGGATCAAGCATCCGGCAGCTCTCCACGGGTGGAAGCTCTCAACGCAGCCCACATGCGATTGCTGTTGACGTCTGCTCAGGTCAGCACATCGAACCAGTGGGCCGATCAACCGCAGGCCTTGATGCTCCAGACCTGGCTTCTCCGCAAGCTGAGGGTGCTCGTCGCCTTGGAGCAGGACGCCACAAAAGCGGATCGTTTGCTGTCTCTTGTGATTTTGCGGTCGCTCAACCGCCGCAAGAGTTGTTGGCAGCTGGAGCTCGAGGAACGGCAAGAGCCAACGGGCACCAGCAGAATTGCTGTGGTCCGGCAGTTGCTCCATGAAGCCCTGAGCGATGGGGTCGCCCGATCACAGAGTTGGTTGATCCGATGCGATAGCAACGATCAAGACCAGCTTGACCTTGCCCGTGAACTGGGATTTCAACCGCTGAGACGATTTGGGGTTTGGCGGGTTGATCCGCCGTCCGTTTCGGGGCCACCCGCCTCTGAGTTACCGAGTCAGTGTCGTTGGAGCGCTCTCGACAACAGCACCGCAAGACAACTGTTTGCTCTCGAGCAAGCCTGTTGTTCCACGCATCATCGGCAAATTCTTGATCGCCAATGGCAAGACCTTGTGGATCAACGTTCGAAGGGTTGCGGCCTTTTGGAACGAATCGATTCTGATCAAAATCAGTTGCTTGCAGGACTTGTGGCAAGACCCTCTGGCTTTGCCAGGCCAAGGCTTGAACTGTTGCGTGGTGTGGCCTGGGATGACCGGCTCATGGATGCCTTGCCTCCTGCTTTGGAGCGCTTGGCCCGGCTTCAACCCGCTCCTGAACTCCTGGTGGATGAGGATGATGAACGCCTCCAGGTCATCGTTCAGCGTTGTGGATTCCAGTCGCAGCAAACCCAGCTCGTCCTGGGTCGAAGCCTCTGGCGCAAGCTTGGTAGCCGAGAGCTCAGTGGCATCCGTCCCCTGGAATCGATGCTGGGACGTCTCCAGCCCCAGCAGCCGCCGTTGCCGACGCCAACACTGGGTCGCGAGCGCTGATCTTGAGCCCATCACCCCGATCGATGTTGAGCCTGGATGTGGGCCGCAAGCGCATTGGCTTGGCAGGGTGTGATGCCCTTGGCATCACGGTGCGTCCCCTCCCTGCGTTGTTCCGCAGGACGTTTAAGCATGACCTGGAGCATTTGGGACAGGTCTGTCTGACCCGTCGTGTGCAGGGCTTGGTTGTCGGTCTACCCCTTGATGCAGAGGGCCAATTCACAGAGCAAGCAGGCCATTGCCAGCGCTATGGACAGCGCTTGGCCATGGCTTTAAAGCTGCCCCTGGCGCTCGTGAATGAACACAGCAGTAGTTGGGCCGCGGCCGACCGACATGGCTTGCAAGGCGATCGCAGCGGCCGACTCGACAGTGCAGCCGCTGCACTGCTTCTTGAACAATGGCTCTCGGATGGGCCAGAGCCCGAACCGGTCGACATGGCGACCCCGTCTGCTAGCAAGACGGACGGCAATGAAGGATCCTGAAGGTAATGATTCTTGAGCAATGAGTTCTAGCGGCCCGAACAACAGCGGAGACGTACCAACTCTGCTGGTAAAAGACAGTGAAGGGCGTGATCTTCTTTGTTTTCTTGAGCAGCTCATTCCCCTCGATGGTCAGGACTACGCGTTACTCACCCCTGTCGACACTCCGGTCTGCTTGTTCCGGTTGAAGGACGGTGATGAGCCGGAGCTGATCGACAGCATCACCAGCAATGAACCGATTCTTTCGGTGGCTGATGTGGTGCTTCAAGAGCATGACCTCACCCTTGTGCGCTCCGCGGTCACTCTCACGGTGAATGGTGAGCTGGATGAGCCCGATCCTGAAGATCTCGATGAGGATGAGGCGGGTGACGATGAATCGGAGACCTATGAATTGCTGGTGAGCTTTTTGGCCGATGACTTGGAATACGGGCTTTACATCCCCTTAGATCCATTCTTTGTTGTCGCCCGCATGGATGATGGCGCTGCGGTGTTGGTGGAAGGCGATGAGTTCGACCAAATTCAACCTCGCATCGAGGCTGAGCTTGATGAGCGTGAGCTATCCGAGTGATGCGTCGTGAATGGCTGCGACCTGACTGGGATCCAGGCTTAACCCTGGCCCATCTTCCTTTGGAACCCTTGCTTGGCAGAGGCATCAAGGCTTTGTTGCTTGATGTTGATCGCACGCTTCTTCCAGGGCGCGATGTGGCCTTGCCTCCCTCCGTTCTTCACTGGGCTCAATCTGCTCAACGCCATACGCACCTTCATTTGATCAGCAACAATCCCTCCCGTCAGAGAATCGGTGCTGTGGCTGAGCAGCTTGGGATTGAATTCACCAGCTCTGCCGCCAAACCGCGTCGAGGAGCGATCCGACGCGTCATCCAAACATTGGATCTCAAGCCGGAGCAGATCGCCATGGTTGGAGATCGTGTGTTCACCGATGTTCTGGCTGGAAACCGGCTTGGTTTGTATACGGTTTTGGTCAGACCTCTGCGTGAAGACGGAACCCCTTGTCGTCACGATCGCGTTCAAGTGTTGGAGAGGCAGCTCGCCCGATGGCTTGGAGCAGGCCACGCATGAGCCTGCGGGTGGTGAAAGTTGGAACGAGTTTGCTGCGCAGCACGGACCATCGCAGCACGGCTGATGCCATCTCAGCCTTGTGTCTAAATCTCGCCCAATGTCTCCAGCGCGGTGACCGTGTCGTCTTGGTCACAAGTGGTGCTGTTGGACTCGGATGTCAGCGCCTGGGCCTGAAGGCCAGGCCTTCAACGTTGAGCGGTCTTCAAGCGGCTGCGGCGATCGGTCAAGGCCATCTGATGGCTCTGTACGAAGAAGCGATGGCCGTTCATGGCATTCCCGTCGCGCAGGTTTTGCTCACCCGATCTGACTTGGCGGACAGTCGGAGTTATCAAAACGCTTCCGCAACCCTGCATCAGTTGCTCGAGTGGAGGGTTTTGCCGGTCATTAACGAAAACGACACGGTGTCTTCGGCAGAGCTGCGTTTTGGCGATAACGACACGCTCTCAGCCCTCGTCGCAGCAGCGATTGATGCGGATGATCTGATTCTGTTGACCGATATCGATCGCTTGTACTCCGCTGATCCGCGCAGTGACGCCTCGGCTCGTCCGATTTCGGACGTTCATCACCCAGCAGACCTGCAGGCCCTTGAACAAGGTGCAGGAGACGGAGGTCGTTGGGGAACGGGGGGGATGACCACCAAACTCGCGGCCGCTCGGATTGCCACCGCGAGCGGAATCACCGTGCATTTGGCGGATGGTCGCGATCAGCAAATGCTGGAAACCATGTTGGCTGGCGGGCGCGGAGGAACGGTTTTTCATCCCCACCCCCAGCCCCTTGGTCATCGAAAAAGCTGGCTGGCCCATGCGTTGCAACCCCAGGGAAGCCTGCAAATCGATCACGGTGCCTGCCAAGCGTTGTGCGACAGAGGTGCCTCCTTGCTGTTGGTGGGAATTACGGACCTAACCGGAGACTTCACGGCCAATCAACCCGTGAGGATCGTCGATCAGGAGGGCCTTGAAGTAGCCCGTGGCTTGAGCTCCCTCAGCAGTGAGTCCCTTCGACGTCTTGTCAAAGAGCCAGCGCGACCCGATCGGCAAGGCAGCTCGCCTGTTGTGGTTCATCGAGACGTGCTTGTCCTCAGCACGCCTACGATCCGCCCATCAGACCCCTGAATCGATGCGTTTCAGCCAGTTAATCGCCGTCCTTCAGGACGGAGAGGCAGGTCTGCTGGAGCATCAGCTCGGCAGCGATCCTGAGCTCCGAGGAGCGGCCTCTTTGGAGAGAGCCGAAGCCGATCAACTCAGCTTTCTTGAAAAGGGCAACGCTCTGATTCAGAGCCTGGAAACCAGCCATGTTGGTGCCGTTTTGATTCCCAATCAGGACGACCTCAAGGCGATGGCTGAGCAGCGCGGGCTGGCTTGGGCTGTGATGGCTGATCCCCGTTTGGCCTTTGCTGAAGCCCTCGAGCGCTTGCATCCTCGCCCCAGACCAGACGCCACCATCCATCCTTCGGCGGTGATCGGTGACAGGGTTCAGATCGATGCTGGGGTCTCGATTGGCCCTCACGTTTGCATTGGTGACGACACACGCATCAGTGCCAACAGCACCCTTCATGCCGGTGTGGTGATTTACGGGGATGTGAGGGTCGGTCAATTCTGCGAACTGCATGCCAATGCGGTGCTGCACCCAGGCGTGCGATTAGCCAACCATTGTGTGGTCCACTCCAACGCGGTGGTGGGCTCCGAGGGGTTTGGTTTTGTTCCGACCGCCAAGGGGTGGCGAAAAATGCCTCAAACGGGTCTCGTTGTTCTGGAGGAGGGTGTTGAGGTGGGGTGCGGCAGCACGATTGATCGTCCCTCCGTGGGTGAAACCCGGATTGGGGCGGGAACCAAGATCGATAATCTCGTGCAAATCGGCCATGGCGTTGTCACCGGACGGGGCTGTGCTCTGGCCTCGCAGGTGGGCATTGCGGGCGGCGCTCGCCTTGGCCATGGGGTGATTTTGGCTGGACAGGTTGGTGTGGCCAACCGAGCGATCATTGGCGATCGTGCGATCGCCAGTTCCAAGAGCGGGATCCATGGAGAGGTGGAGCCCGGCGAGGTGGTGAGTGGCTATCCGGCGATTCCCAACAGGCTCTGGCTGCGTTGTTCGGCCGCGTTTAGCAAATTGCCTGAGATGGCGAAGCAGATCCGGGAACTCAAGAAAGCCGCTCGGTAACCTCTCTTGTTCTCCCCCCTCTGAGTTCCAATGCCACTGCATCGCGTTGTTTTGCTTCCGGGTGACGGCATTGGACCAGAGATCACGGCGGTGGCGAGGCAGCTCCTGGAAGCCGTGTCGCGCAAGCATGGTTTCACGCTCGAATTCAGTGAAGCGCCGATCGGTGGCTCTGCCATCGATGCCACCGGTGAACCCCTACCAGCGAGCACCCTTGAAGCGTGTAAGGCTGCCGATGCCGTTTTGCTGGCAGCGATCGGGAGCCCTCGATTTGATGCCTTGCCTCGGGCACAACGGCCCGAGAGTGGATTGCTGGCCCTGCGCTCTGGCATGGAGCTGTTTGCGAATCTCCGTCCAGTCAAAATTGTCCCTGCCCTGATTGGTGCCAGCAGCCTGCGACCCGAAGTTGTGGAAGGGGTGGATCTGATGGTGGTGAGGGAACTCACCGGAGGCATTTATTTCGGTCAACCGAAAGGTCGTGTGCAGGCCGACGGTGAAGAGCGTGCGTTCAACACCATGACCTACTCGGATTCTGAGATCGACAGAATCTCCAGGGTGGCGTTCAAGCTGGCCTGTGAGCGACGTGGGCAGCTCTGCTCGGTGGACAAGGCCAATGTGCTCGATGTCAGCCAACTGTGGCGTGATCGCGTGGAGGGCATGAAAGGCGATTACCCCGCAGTGGATGTCAGTCACTTGTATGTGGACAATGCGGCGATGCAACTGGTGAGAGACCCTCGCCAGTTCGACGTGGTGCTCACTGGCAATCTTTTTGGAGACATTCTCAGCGATATTTCTGCCATGCTCACCGGCTCGATCGGCATGCTCCCTTCCGCCTCTCTGGGAAGTGAAGGGCCTGGTTTGTATGAACCTGTTCATGGTTCAGCCCCTGATCTCGCCGGTCAAGACAAGGCCAATCCGATGGCCATGGTGCTGTCCGCAGCCATGATGTTGCGGACCGGTCTCAAACAAAACGCAGCAGCGGACGATCTCGAACAAGCTGTTGATCGCGTTTTGGCAGCCGGATTCCGCACTGGAGATTTGATGTCTGAAGGCTGTACTGCCCTGGGCTGTCAGGCGATGGGGGAGGAACTTCTCAAGACACTCTGATGCGACCTGGCAGGAAAAATGTGGAATTTGCCCTTTGACCTGCCAAACTCATTTGGCCAGATCTTCCTCCGTCGATGTCGAAGCGTCACCCCGTCGTGGCTGTCACGGGTTCCTCAGGTGCAGGCACCAGCACTGTTAAGAGGGCTTTTGAGCACATCTTCGCTCGGGAGAACATCACTCCTGCAGTGGTGGAGGGCGACAGCTACCACCGCTTCGAGCGGATGGCGATGAAGACCGCCATGTCTGAATCGCTTGCGAAGGGTGAGAATTTCTCCCACTTCGGACCCGAAGCCAACCTCTTCGACAAGCTCGAAGAGCTCTTCCGCGTCTACGGCGAAACGGGTGGAGGTCAGAAGCGTTATTACCTCCACAGTCCAGAAGAGGCTGCTGAGCACAACGCTCGCCTCGGCGTGAACTTGGATCCAGGTCAGTTCACCCCCTGGGAATCCATCCCTGGTGGGACGGACGTGTTGTTCTACGAAGGCCTCCACGGTGGCGTTGTCGGAGACGGCTACGACGTGGCTTCCCTCGCCGATCTGCTGGTGGGTGTTGTTCCGATCACCAACCTTGAGTGGATCCAAAAGATTCACCGTGATAACGCTGAGCGCGGCTATTCAGCCGAAGCGATCGTGGACACGATCCTGCGCCGCATGCCGGATTACATCAATCACATTTGTCCCCAGTTCAGCCGCACGGATATCAACTTCCAGCGGGTGCCCACGGTGGACACCTCCAACCCATTCATCTGTCGCAACATCCCGACGCCAGATGAAAGCTTCGTGATCATTCACTTCCGCAAGGGAGCTCGTGAGAAGTGGGGAATTGACTTCAGCTATCTGCTGAGCATGATTCATGACTCCTTCATGAGCAGTCCCACCAGCATTGTTGTGAATGGAGGAAAGATGGGCTTCGCGATGGAACTCATCTTGACTCCCATCATTCACCGCATGATTGAAGAGCAAAGCAAGGTCTCCTGATTGCTTCTGCCGAACATCTTGAGCAATCACATCTATCGTGGACTCATCTGAATGATCAGGTGGGTCTTTTTTTTGTCCTCTCCCTCCTTTGAAATTGCAGGTGCCGGTGGATCAACAACTCCACCACCACGCTGGGACAGAGTGGATAGTCGTCGTCTGATCGCCTTGGCACGACGGATCTACTTCCGCTTTTTAAGTGACTCTGGGCAGCAACTTGAACCGATGGGTGTTGTTGTGAATGAGCGCTTAGATGAAGGCAGGGTTGTGTTCGAAAGCCCCACTCTGTTGCTACAAGAACATTTCATCAGCATCGATCTCATCGGCCGTCGGCTGCGTCGCCCGCGTGGCTGGCGAGATCGACCAAGAGGGTCAGGGCTTTGACCGGTTTGCTCAGCCTGATGCTTGTGGTGGGTGGAGCCTGTGTGGGGAGCTTCGCCAATGTGGTGGCCTGGCGGTTGCCGCGCCAAGAATCAGTGGTTTGGCCTGGTAGTCACTGTCCGAAGTGTGGTCAGGCGGTGCGCTGGCACGACAATGTGCCGGTGCTGGGCTGGGTGTGGCTTCGGGGCCGTTGTCGCGATTGCCATCAGGGCATCTCGGGCCGTTATCCATTGGTGGAACTCATCAGCGCCCTTCTTTGGTTGAGCGCGTTGTGGGGCCATGGATTGCTTGCCGCGTCTGATCAATTAGGCCTGGCCTTGCTCAATGTGTTGGCGGGGATTGTTCTGATCAGCGTGCTTTTGCCCCTGGTGTTGATTGATATTGATCATCTCTGGCTGCCCGAACCTCTTTGCAGAATCGGGGTGTTGCTCGGCCTTGCCTTCACGGGTGCTCTGTATCTGGTCATTCCAGGGCCGGAAGCGAGTTCCGTGCTCCTCAATCATCTGTTGGCGGCTTCCGCAGGATTGCTGGCGCTGGAAGGATTAAGTGCTCTTGCTGAGCGCATGCTGGGACAACCTGCGCTCGGACTTGGTGATGCCAAATTGGCAGCTGTCGCAGGCGCTTGGCTCGGCTTGGGCGGTGTCTTGGTTTCTTTGGCAATCGCCGTTTTTAGCGGTGCCTTGTTTGGCACGATTGGACGTCTGTCTGGACGGTTAGGGCCGAGACAGCCATTCCCCTTTGGCCCCTTTATTGCCCTTGGAATCTGGCTGACCTGGATCGGAGGTGCTGAGTGGTGGGGTCAGCAATGGTTCGGCTTGTTTGGGGGCATTTAAATCAACAGCTATTAGCACTTGTCCTTCAGCAGAAAGCAAGCTTTTTCTTGCTCACCAAAGGAAGAGAGAGAATTCCCTCGATGTTGATCAAGCAGTATTGATCAAGCGGTATTGATGGCAAGGATGTGACTACTCAGACCCCTCATACCAGCCATCTTCTATCGCTCTGTGCCATTGATCGATGGAAGCGATGGCCAATTTCCTGGCAGATTCCAGTCCAGGCCAAAACATCAGGGTCAACAGTGTTCTTGCGCTGGTTGACTCGTAAATCTCTAAAGCTTCATTTCTACGGCTTTCAGGGTCAAAGATCACCTGTAAGTTGATCTCCCGATTGACCGTGATGTCAAGCCGGGACAGTCGTTTGGTGATCGTGTTGTCCAGATGGCCGAGATGACTGCAGTTGGTGCCCTCTGAGATGCTCCAACTCCCATCAGGGCAGGAACGTGACTCTCCCTTGACCCAATCGATTTTTTCGCCACCTGCTGACATCAGGGAGTGAATCACATTGTCGATCGTTTCAATGGGCATAAGTTCACATCCAATTGCTTGTGTTTATGTATACAAAAATAGATTTTTTTGTGGCAGCTTATTCGCTCAAAGGAATTCCGTTAGGGATGAGATGTTCTGCTTGAAAGGTTGTCCTGCTTGGCTGAGGCTTGGAGCAGAAAGGTGTTGAAACTCTACGCTTTAGCCATGAAATTCAAGGCCTTATGCATAGTGCTTTTGCCAATTGATCGTAAAAAGCCTAAGGGTGTTGTCGTTTGCTCGGGGAGAAGGTCGCCGTAAAGAGCGACTCAAAAATGTTTGAAGAGTTGGAGTGAATTTTGGTGACAACAACAATAGTTGAATTCGTGGCCTCTCGCGCTATGTGCGTTGGAATAAGAACAATCAAAAGCCGTTGCTAAAGCTTGGTTTTGCTTGAAAATTTATTTTTCATAGAGCGTGGAAAATTCATGCTAAGATAAAAGTATTTATTGAAAAAATTGATCTATTAGTGGGTACTATTGCTTATTGTAGTAATATAAAAAGTGATGAGAATGAAGACGTCTTTAAGGTCCTATTTTGTCCGTTGGATATGAAATCAAAGTCACTCCGTTGAGAGGTGATGGGATATTTGCAACAAAGTCTTTCCAGGTTGGCGAGACTGTGATGATTGGGGTGATTGAAAAAGTCTTATCCGCAAATCACTCGCATGCTTCTCAGGTGTCGGCTTCTCAGCATGTTCAGCATGCGGGCTTGATCAGCAAAGTCAATCACTCATGCAATCCTTCCTGTGGAATCTCGCTGAATGCATCTGGAGCGCATGACTTTATTGCGTTTAGGGTTATCGAGAAGGGCGAAGAGATTACCTTTGATTATGCAATGAGGAATTATTCAATCGATTACTTTCCTGACCCTTGTTTATGTGGAGAAGTCACTTGTAGAGTCCATGTGAATGGTTGGAAGGGGTTATCAAGCGAAAAACGGCTTGAATACCAAGGTTTTGTAGCCCCCTATCTTTTGGCCATGACTGAGCAATAGAGCCTTTACGATCCTTGGCTTTTAGGGTCACTTTCGCCGATAGGTTGATCCCTTGATGCATGGCTTGGTTCACGGCTCGTGGGCGATCACTACTCGTTCTGCAAGGCCGTCAAGAGGGGTGACCCAAGGATGGCCTGCCCTAAGCCTCAAGAAGACGGTCTTTCTGTGCCGAAGGATCCTCGATCTAGGATCGCGAAATCAATAGAAAACCTTTCCCCTCTTGCCTGGTCATTTGGTCCGTGCTTTTCAAAAGATACTGGTGCATGTATCGGCTGAAATCCACTGCGGCAGCTGGGATTGCTTGCCACTACTGCGGAGTCAAAAGTCATGAGCCTCTTCGACTGGTTCGCTGATCGCCGTAAGGGTCAGTACGTCGGCAAGGTGAATCAAGAACCGGATGAAGGGGATGGCCTTTGGAGCAAGTGTCCAGAGTGCGGTCAGGTGGTGTACCGCAAGGATCTGCTGAGCAACGCCAGTGTTTGCAGCAACTGTGGCTATCACCATCGCATCGATAGCACCGAGCGCATTGCGGTGTTGGTGGATCCCAACAGCTTCGTGGCGATGGATCAAGAGCTGCAACCCACGGATCCATTGGGTTTTAAAGACCGCAGGGCCTATGCGGATCGACTTCGCGAAACCCAGGCCAGCACAGGGCTTCGAGACGGTGTTGTCACTGGGCTTTGTGAGGTTGAGGGGATTCCGATGGCCCTTGCCGTGATGGATTTCCGTTTTATGGGCGGTTCGATGGGGTCGGTGGTTGGTGAAAAGATCACTCGCTTGGTGGAAGAAGCAACCGCCAAAAAGCTGCCGCTTCTGATTGTGTGTGCATCAGGTGGAGCGAGGATGCAGGAGGGCATGCTCAGCCTCATGCAGATGGCCAAAATTTCTGGTGCGTTGGAACGCCATCGCGAGGCGGGTGTGTTGTACATGCCACTGCTCACCCACCCCACCACAGGTGGAGTTACAGCCAGTTTTGCGATGCTTGGTGATTTAATTTTGGCGGAGCCAAAAGCTCTCATTGGCTTTGCTGGGCGGCGCGTCATTGAACAGACCTTGCGCGAAAAGTTGCCGGATAATTTTCAAACCGCTGAGTATCTACAAGACCACGGATTTGTGGATTCGATTGTTCCGCGAACGCAATTGCGCTCCACTCTGGCGAGTCTGCTCAGATTGCATGGCTGTGAATCTCGGGTCCCCAGCTCATGATTCCTGTTTTGGCTTCACGGTTTAGGGCCGTCGTTGTTCTTGTTTTGGCCCTGATTCTTTGGGCGGCTCCTGTTTGCGCAGGTCAGGTCGAATGGAGAGAAGTGCCCTCCAGTGGCGAGGGACAGCAATGGTGGGATGCTGGCAGTTTGCGGCTGAAGAAGGATGGCACCGTCTCAGTGCTGAGCCGCTACAGCTTGCGTCAGGAGGATGATCGCCCCGCCTTGGGAACCCTGGTGGTGATGGAGATCGACTGCAGCCAGCAGTTATATCGAGACAAGCAAAAGAATGGATTGCCCCAATTCAAAGCCGAATGGCAACCTTCTGGTTCTGACCCTTTGATCGACGGCGTTCTTTCCGGTGTGTGCTCATCGGACGAGCTTTCCGCGCTCTCCTGATCCCCACGCGGCTTTTCCTATGGCTCTCCCAACCTCAAGCCCATCTCCCATTGGAGTGGCCATTGCGGGTCTCGGTTTTGGTGAATCGGTTCATCTCCAAGCCCTTGCCTCTCAAGCTGATCTCAAGGCGGTAGCGCTCTGGCATCCCCGTCGTGATCGCTTGGATCAGGCCTGTCAGGAGCACAACCTTCCCGGTTATGACGATTGGGAGGCTCTGCTCAGCGACTCTCGCGTGCAGGCCGTGATTATTGCTACCCCTCCGGAGCCACGCTTTGCCTTGGCCCTTCAAGCGCTCAATGCCGGCAAACACTTGTTGCTGGAAAAGCCTGTCGCCCTCAAGGCGGAATCGGTGGCCGAGCTCCAACGCTTGGCCATTCAGAAGCGGCTCAGTGTTGCGGTGGATTATGAATATCGGGCTGTGCCTCTGTTCATGCAGGCCGCCAGGATGTTGGAGGCCGGTGCCGTAGGCACTCCCTGGCTGGTGAAACTCGACTGGTTGATGAGCAGCCGAGCCGATGCCTCACGACCATGGAACTGGTACTCACAACGGGAAGCCGGTGGGGGCGTGATCGGTGCCCTTGGGACCCATGCTTTCGACATGTTGGCCTGGTTGATCGGACCGATTCGATCCGTTCAAGGCCTCAATAGCGTGTCGATCAAGGAGCGCCCTCACCCCAGCGGGGGTATGGCTCCAGTGGATGCCGAAGATGTTTCCCTCATTCAGATGCAGCTGGATTGGCAGGGGCGCACGGACCAAACGGTTCCAGCCCAAGTCAATTTGTCGTCTGTGGCGCGCAACGGTCGAGGTTGCTGGCTCGAGATCTACGGATCTGATGGCAGCCTCACCCTCGGTAGCTCCAACCAAAAAGATTATGTCCATGGCTTTGGGCTGTGGCATACGCCCGCGGGAGAGCCCACACGCAATATTGAAGCGGACGTTGACTTCGTCTTCCCCACCACCTGGAGCGATGGCCGCGTGGCGCCGGTGGCTCGCATCCAGAGCTGGTGGGCTCAAAGTATTCGAACCGGAACCCCTATGGTTCCAGGCCTTTCAGAGGGTCTGCTTAGTCAGCAAGCATGCGATCAATCGATTGCATGATCCAATGGGATCGCACAGATTCTCGAACCAATGATCATTTTTTGCGGATCTTGATCACGGATCTGGGTACAAATCTGAGTGTCAATATTGGGCTTCGGCCGAGATTTTTTGGGTAGGTTTTGGCCTGCTTCATTGTTCTTGCGTCATCCCAAGTTCTTTGTTGTCCCAAGCTCTTTGTTATTCGGAGGTCTTTCTGCGCGTCCTCCAAAGAGTGCACGACCCTCGCCAACATTTTCGGACGATCCATACATACTTAGGCGCCATTCATGGGGCAAAGACTGCTCCAACGCAAGAGCCGATTGTGCTTAGCAATCCGATTTTTAAATGGTTGCAAGCATGCGCATCCACTGATCAGGCGGGTTGCAAGGGCGTCTCTACACCTCAGCAACACGAAAAAAGAGGAAACGAATAGCGCAAGGGACTCTCTTGGGCCTTTTGCTGGTTTCGATGGGAGCGAAACACGGGCCAAGCCGTCTGTTGGTGCGGGCTTAGGCCAATTCAGAGATGTAAAAAGCGTGCCGCTTAGCCCCCGAACCATCAGCGGATGAGCAGCTTTTTGGGGCGGGCCCCACTGCCTGAGCGATCAGTTGCTGGCACTCCAGCGTGATTTCTGCAACGGAGTGTCGTGACATTCACACGACTCAAAGGTAAAGTCGCGCGGTTACGGACCTATGTCCGTTGATCGGCCTTCGTTAGGACTTCACTATGGCGCTCGTTCCGCTTCGACTTCTGCTCGACCATGCCGCGGAAAACGGCTACGGCATCCCTGCTTTCAACGTCAACAACCTTGAGCAGGTGCAGTCGATCATGGAGGCGGCTCACGAGACTGACTCTCCTGTGATCCTCCAGGCTTCCCGTGGGGCTCGCACCTATGCAGGTGAGAATTTCCTGCGTCACCTGATCCTGGCTGCTGTTGAGACCTATCCCGACATTCCCGTCGTGATGCATCAGGACCACGGCAATAGCCCTGCAACTTGCTTCGGAGCTGCCGCCAATGGCTTCACCTCCGTGATGATGGACGGCTCCCTCGAGGCCGATGCCAAGACGCCTGCGAGTTACGACTACAACGTCAACGTCACGAAGGAAGTCGTGGACGTTGCCCATGCCATCGGCGTGAGTGTTGAAGGTGAATTGGGTTGCCTCGGCTCCCTTGAAACTGGCAAAGGCGAAGCCGAGGACGGACACGGTTTTGAAGGTGAGCTTTCCAAGGATCAGCTGCTAACCGATCCAGCTGAGGCTGCCGACTTTGTGGCCAAAACCAAGGTGGATGCCTTGGCGATCGCCATCGGTACAAGCCACGGTGCTTACAAGTTCACCCGCAAGCCCACGGGTGAAGTGCTCGCGATCAGCCGTATTGCTGAAATCCACAAGGCCATCCCCAACACTCACCTGGTGATGCACGGCTCCTCCTCCGTTCCCCAGGAATGGTTGGAAATGATCAACAAGTACGGCGGTGCGATTCCTGAGACCTACGGCGTTCCCGTGGAAGAAATTCAGGAAGGGATCCGTAACGGTGTTCGCAAAGTGAACATCGATACCGACAACCGTTTGGCATTCACCGCTGCCGTGCGTGAAGCTGCGATGGCTGATCCTGCCAACTTCGATCCCCGTCACTTCAACAAGCCGGCTCGTAAGTACATGAAGCAGGTTTGTTTGGATCGCTACCAGCAGTTCTGGGCTGCCGGTAATGCCAGCAAGATCAAGCAGCGCGACATCAACTTCTACTCCGGCCTTTATGCAAAAGGCACCCTTGACCCCAAGACAGCAGTTGCTGCCTGATTGTTCGGTCAAAGTCAATCAATCGGGGGGGCGTAAGCCCCCCTTTTTTGATGGGTTGATCGATGGGTGTCCTATCGATGCCTGTCCTATCGATGGGTGCGCTCAGGATTCAGTTGCAGCGTTCCTCGGTTCGCGTCGAGCGTGGCTGCTGCACCAAGGGGGAGAGCCATGTTGGGAAGTCCATGCCCAAGGGGCAAATTCATGACCAAGGGGATGCCTAGATCAGAGAGCCGCTCCTCAAGGATCCCATCCATGGAGAAATCACCTGGCTCCACCTCCCCTTTCCAGCTGAACCGTCCCGTAGCCACGCCGGCAAGGCCACGAAGCAGCCCAGAGCTGCGCCACTGCGTGAGCATGCGATCCACTCTGTAGGGAGCTTCTCCCACATCCTCCAGCACCAGGATGGATCCACGCAGATCAGGCAACCAGGGGGTGCCAATCAAATGGGTTGCGACCGTGAGATTGGTCACTACGAGCGGACCACTGGCCATCCCGGGTCGTACTGCACGGCCTTGCAGTGGCGCGACCGGTTCTCCCTTCAGGAGATGGACCGTTCGTTCCCACTGTTGGTCCGGTCCAGTTGTGGATCCGTGGATGGCGCCATGCAAACCCGCCGACCATTGCGCCAGCAGCATCGAGCTTGTGTCAGAAAATCCCAAGGTCCAGAGCGATCGCTTGGGAAAGCGGAAGCCAACTTCTAAAACCCTGGCGCCTCCCCAGCCAGCACCGACATAAATCAGACCATCAAGAGAAGGATTGTTCCAGGCACGCTCAAGATCATCGGCTCGCTGTTGATCGGTACCTGAAAACCATTGCCATTGACGGTGAACGGAATCGGGAACTTCAAGACTCCATCCTTGGGATTCGCAGCGCTCCACCAAGGAGGACAACGCATCGTTGGGATCAATCCAGGTTCCAGCATTGACAGCGCGCAAGCGTGAACCTCGCCGCAGGGGAGTCGGCGATCGTTCCGAGCTGGTCTGCAATGGACTTGCCAAACCTCTTTTCGAAAGCAATGAGAGCGCTGGCAGGGCGGCGGACACCATTCCTGCTTGAAGGAGAGAGCGACGCAGCATGCAGTGTCACAACAGATCAAGAAGATTATCTTGACAGTGTTTGATTCAGGCTTTGGAAAAATCTGAAGCAATACCGTATTTTAATGCCCAGCTTTGTGCCTCTCGTTAGTTTGACTAATGATTGAAAATCGATAGTTTCATGGTTGATTTTTCCACGAATTATAAGCTTGGTTCCTTATTCCCTAGGCTTTCGGACGGTAGCTATAATATTTTACTTTCTTCTGATCTTTATTTTTCTTATGAAGGGGATCAGGTTTATGTAAGGTCCTTTGAACGGAATGATAATGCTCAAGGGCTGCTTGAAGCTGATCTGGAAATAACCAGTAATCCAGTTCGGATTCCTGGCCTTAGTGATTTTTTGAATGAATGGTTTATCCCGCAACTCACAGCAAAAGATAATCCTGATTCTTTGTTTACTGCATATTTCAAGAAAGTAACAAGTCAATATACGACAACGCCAAGAAATAATACCATTGAAGATTTATTGAAAATTGGCTATATAGGCAAATTCAAGGATAATGCTGCATCCAGCAATGAATATTGGAATTCGAATGGCTCCGCGGAAGATGAGCTGTTTAAGGAAATAAAAAACTTAGACAACTACGATCCTGGTGCGCTATGGAATAGTTACAATCAGGATTTGTTTGTTCGTTCGCGCTTTGATATAGACAGTTTGCTTCAGCGTATTTCTAGCTTGGTTGATCCAAGTTCTATTCCGAATCCAAATTTATGGTACCCATCGATGCTCTATACGTATGGAGTGCAGGATGGAGAACCGAGTTATCCGGGCCCAGTGTTAATGGTAGAACCTGGTAATAATTTAAAATTAAACTTTGAAAATAATATTAGGATTGGTGATTTAAGTGATGAGCAAAATCAACAAGCTTCCTTGATATCAAACAGCACATATGGAAATTCTGCTGGAGATGGATTAGGTGCTTCTAATACTACTAATTACCATCTGCATGGCTCCCATACCAATCCCACGGGTTTCGGTGATAACGTCCTTGCTCGGTATACAACAGGACAATCCTGGACAACTGAAATTGAATTGCCAGAAGACCATGGGCAGGGTTCATATTGGTATCACCCTCATTACCACCCATCAGTTAACCAGATGGTTTATGGAGGTATGTCCGGCCCCTTTCAGGTGGGTGATCCTCTTAGCAAGGTGAAAGGTTTTGAGGATGTTCCTCGAAATATGGCCGTTCTTAAAACAATGGATTTGGGAATTGATCCGGAGACTGGAGAAGCCCAATTAAGCGGATTTGACAATCTTGGAAAGGTTGTCAACAGGATGACAATGGTTACGGTTAATGGGGAGTACCAACCGGTTGCAGATGCAGGTCAAGGAGGATGGCAATCATTAACCCTGTCGAATCAAACAAACCAAGCATTTTATAATTTATCACTCAAGCACAAGGGAAAAGATGGAAAGATAAGTGATTTACCTCTTTATATTTATGGGGAAGATGGGCACCAATTTCCTCAAATTAGAGCCGCTACTGCTGGTTCAATTGGTTCAGCTGGTAAGAAGTTGGCTACTGGCTATACCCAGGCTAGTGATTTGCTGGAACTGGCACCAGGTAAGAGATTTGATATCTTATTCTATTTGCCGGATGGTGAGACAGAATTAACGTCAACATATAGTTTTAAGGAAGATGATACCGAGTATACAATTAATAATGCGGGCGCATATCCAGATCTTTCAAGTCAAAATACTGGGTTTGGGGCGTCTACGGGGGCTGGACCACTTGCCTACTTTAATGTTGTTGATGGCACTGTAAATCCATCCAAAGAGAGCCTTGATCAATTTATTGATGACTCTAATAGCCTGGCTGATATTCAAAATATACGTCCAACAACTTTAGAGAGTGAATATGATCCAGCGAAAATACCTAGTGTTAATCTTTTCTCGAAGGATTCGGACGGTAATGATGAATGGGTGCCAATACGAAATCGACAATTTAATTGGTCAAAAGGAACATTGGTAGGTCCACCTAGTGAATATGACCAAGCGACGCAGGATATGCTTGATCATTACAGCATGATGAATAATGGAAAAACATATGAGCCCTATACGTCTTTACCTGTAGGGAAGCCTGGTATTGAGAATTGGATGGGTTATGAAAATCCCTTTATGATTAATGATCATGTTTTCCCAAATGGCAATTTAACGATTGCTCAATTGGGTACGATGGAGGAATGGAGTAATCGTAATTGGAGCATTGGCAATAACAACCCATCGAAATATATTGGTCATCCCTTCCATATTCATATTAATGATTATCAGGTTAAAGACTCTGATACTGAGTTGGATGATAAAAGAAGTCTTGAAGATGTCACGGCTCTTAATTCAACTGGGTATAAATATTATGATACGGAATCCGGCCAGGTATTGTCATTAGACCCATTAAAGGGTGAGCTTCATTCTATTCCAGAAGCGCTTGATCCCTCCAAGGTTGATTCATTGTCCACATATGGGGCAAATGATCAGACAATGAGAATGTTGTTCCAAGACTATCTGGGTACTTACGTTTTCCATTGTCATATCCTTCCGCATGAAGATGCGGGTATGATGCAAGTGATTACGATTGTAGAAAATACAGATTCAAGTTGGATTGTAGCTGCTGAAGGTTTTAAATCTGATCAAAATAGAGTTGTCTTGCATCAGGCGCAAGATTACCAGGAGATACAATTAGAGACTGCTGCCTTAACTGGTCAAACTTGGGAGCGTGCTCAATCTGGTGATTTAAATAACGATTTTGTGCAGGATATTGCCTTGAGTGCCGGTGGTGATAAGGCTGGTAAGGTTTATCTTTATGATGGAAGCGCGCTTCAGCATGGCAATAGCGTAGAGATTGCATCTTTCACGCCATATTCAAAATCAACGTTGGCACCTTGGACATTTATTGAAGATTTCTCTGGTGATGGACAGCGAGATCTTGTGACAGCTGGTTTTGATTCAAAGCAAGATTTAAATGATCTGCAGCTCGATGACTTGGAATTGAAAGCTTGGCTTCCTCTCAATGATGGAGCCAAATGGGATGAGCAATTTAATTTCGATCCATTCGACAGTATTGGTTTTGGTGAAGATGATGGGCTTTCTCCTGTTGAAAATTTGACCTCTGATCAAATCAGTGTCGCAATGGCCGATGCCAATCTCGACAACTTTCAGGATGTTGTGATTAGCTATGCCGTTGATGGCGGCGTTCGCATCATCGTGATCGATGGGGCTGCTCTCACTTTGACCTATCAAACGGGTCAAGTTGAAGGTGGTTTCTTCCCCAATGAGAACATCTTGGCAGATGCCATTTTCCTTGATAGTGAACTTAATGATCTCACGAATTTAGTCGTGACATCGGGATTTAATAGTTATGCCCAATCAGCTCTAGAAAATATTGTTTTAACCTCCGAGTCTTCTTCAGGGACGAATCAATACACCATGCAATTACAGGCAGGTCACTTTATAGCTACGAATGTCCCTGGTTCCGAAGCAGCTGCTCAAAAAGGCCATGGCATGCATGGTTCAAGTGCTTCTTCTGTAGACCCAAGGATTACCAACTTCCGGAATAATGCTTTGCCACTTTATTTGGTTGAAGAGCAAGCGCTTCCAGATTCTGTTAGCGCTGTCACCCCTGTGATCAGTGCCGGACTTGGGCATGGCGGCACGATTGTGGATGACTATGCCGTTGTCAGTCAAGGGAACTCTGCTAATGGGAACCAAGCCAATAGTGATCTTTTGATCAACAATACGCAGCAGCTTGTGATCCCTCTTTTTGAGATTGATACTGTGAATGTTGATGACTTAACAGGCATTATCAACTCGGATTCGAACAGTACCTTTGATTCAGAGCAGGTGCGAGAGCGTTACCAACTTACGTCTGCTTCCTATTTTGCTTACACAGGAAAAATGCTTTGGCCATCGGAATTGGCTAATCAAGCAGCTGGGATTTTAGGTACCGGTTCTTCTGCTCAGGATTTGGTTGCTAATTTGTTCAAAAATGATATTTATTTAAAACAGATTAATGCGTTGTATGGTGCACCATTGAAGGATCTTGATGTTGAAGATATTGTTGATACCGCTTATCAGACATTGTTCGACAGAGCCGCTACGGGAGCAGAGCTTGAACGATGGGTAAGCGAAGTGAATTCAGGAACAGATCGAACTTTATTGCCGCAGGCCATTCTTCAAAGCGCATCTGGAGATGATCAATTTCGAGTGGCTGCGCTGTCTGCTGCAAGCCAATGGACAGCCTTGCAATGGGGAACCACTGCTGAAGTTTCTGGCAGTTTTGGTCAGGGTTTAGAAGGCGACCTCGATACAGCGAATGTTCTCGATGCATTGGTGGGTGCTCTTGGCAGCTTTGACAGCTGGAGTGAAGCGCAAGATGCCTTTAATTCCTACAGCTCAGAGGCTCTCCATGCCCTGATTGGAACCCCGGTTTCCAAGTCGGGTTTCTTTTAGGCACAACACTTTTAGGTACAGCCTTGATCTTCAAGCGCTCATCCGATGAGTGCTTGAAGCATCATCCGCCCATCGGTGCATCCAGTGACTGGATCACAGGCCCGCTCAGGATGGGGCATCAACCCGAGCACATTGCCAGCTGGATTGGTGATTCCGGCGATGTCGGCAATCGAACCATTGGGATTGTTGGTGTAGCGCAGCGCGATGCCGTCACTGTCTTGAAGGGATTTAAGAGTGTCCTCGCTGCATTGATAACGGCCCTCTCCATGGGCAATGGGCAGTTGGATTTCTTGCCCGGCTTGTCCGTGAGCCAGCCAGGGAGTGCGCGCACTCACCACCTCGAGTGGAGCGTCTTCGCAGATGAAATGGAGGCCGCTATTGCGGGTGAGCGCTCCTGGCAATAAGCCGAGCTCAGTGAGCACCTGAAATCCGTTGCAGATGCCCAGCACCCGCCCGCCCTTGTTGGCGAATTCGATCAACGCTCCCAGTACGGGGGCAAATCTGGCGATTGCGCCGCAGCGCAGGTAGTCGCCATAACTGAAACCTCCCGGCAGCACCACAGCGTCTAGGCCGCTGAGATCTGTCTCCTCATGCCAGAGGTATTGGGTTTGCATACCCAGGCATCCCTGCGTCGCCCAACGGACATCCCGGTCGCAATTGGAACCAGGAAAGACAACAACACCAATGCTCATGACAACTTGAGCTCCATGGTCCAGTTCTCAATCACAGGATTGGCGAGGAGTCGATCGCTCAAGAGTTCAACCTGTTGGCGTGCATCCGCTTCATCCGATGCCTCTAGCTCCAGCTCGACAGCCTTGCCGATGCGGAGCCGCTCGACGCCTTCCACCCCGAGTCGGCTGGCGGCTGAACGGGTGGCCTCACCGGCTGGATCTAGGACAGAAGGGCGCAGATGCACCAGGACACGAGCTTGATAACGCGGCACTGGCTCGGAGCATGAATTGTTAAATCTTGGCAGGCCGTAGTCCCGTTCCAGTCACTTTCTCTTCAGGTTGAAAACAGACCACGACTCCATGTCCTTTGTCTGTGATCCCATCCATCGGATTCACACTCACTCTGATCACACCATTGGTGCTGATCGCACCAGGCATCGTTCGACCTGCACAGGCTGAGCCGGTGGCCGTCGACGTGGAGTGTCGCTGGAGTCATGAGGCCTGGGAACCATGCCGTTTTGAGGCCGATCCCGTGGGTAGCCGTTGGAATTTGGCGTTTAATGACCACAGGATTCAGTTCGAGCATGACGGCACTGGCTTGATGCGGATGCGGATCAATGAGCGCTCTTCTTGGAACAGCGTGCAGGCCAGTTGGAGTGAGGAGGGTGCGCTTTGCTGGGGTGAGGTCTGCGCTCGCGGCGACCTGCCGATGGATTAATCCTGCTGATCACGATGGAAAAGAAGGGTCTTCCGCTCAAGGAGCCAGGGCAACAGGTTGATTGGCGTGAGAGCTTTCAGGGTTGGGGGTTGAGCTGGATTGGATTGCTCAACAATCAAAAGGGGGAGTGGTGGTTGCTGGCTCAAGTGGTCTTGATCTGTGCGCACATTCTTCCCAGCTGGTCCCCTGAGCTTCTCGATGCCTGGAGTTGGCCTGCATGGCTTCATGTCAGCGGGTTGATGCTGTTTGTTGTTGGGCTTGGCCTGGCTCTGCAGGGTTTCTTGGCGTTAGGCCCCAGCCTTTCTCCATTGCCGGATCCCAAGCCCAATGCAGCTTTAATCACGTCTGGGGTGTACGGCCGTTGCCGGCACCCTCTCTATCGCGCTGTTGTGATCTGCTCTGTTGGTGTCGTGCTTGCGAAGGGAAGCTTGCTTCACCTGGCGCTGTTTTTGCTGTTGGTTGCGTTGCTCAACGGCAAGGCCCGCCGAGAAGAAAAGCGGCTTTGTGCCGTCCATCCCGACTACTTGATCTATCGCTCCAATACGCCAGCAATTCTGCCTCGCATTCCTGGCTTGGATTGGCGCAAGGGCTAGGGCCAGCTGAGCAACCGTTTCTTTTTTTCAAAAGAACGCAAAAATCCTCTTAAGAAAGGGGCGCTTTTCGATCATTTCGAATGCCTCGGTCTATGCCCTTTCAGCGGCTGGCGAGCAGGGCCACTCCTTCCCTGATGCTTTTCAGTGCTGTCTGCGTAGGTCTCGGGATCAGTGCTCCGAGTTGGGCCAACGACTTTGTGCTGAACAGCTCCGAACCTGTTGAGGTGAGTTCAAGGTTGTTGGCGATTTTGGAGCCTCCGGTCGCCATACCGGATCCTGAGCCTCAGCTCGTCCTTGGCCGCACCAAGAGACAGATTCGCTCCACAGGAGATCCCATTTGGGATTTAAGGCTTGAGATTCCGGGGGAACCGGCGCGACATTTCGACGCAGTGAGCGGACGTGCCCATCGCCAGAACGCGGACCGTGATCAGATGGGTAGTAAGGCTCCCCTGCCAACGGGGAGCTACACCCTCGGACCAGTGGAACCCTTGGCCGATGGTGCTTATCCAGAATTAGGCCCCGTTTGGATTGGCATTGAACCAACCTTCACCACGGGCCGAAGGGTGCTCGGGATTCATCAAGACCCCAGCGCAGGGCTCAATGGAAACAGCGGAACCTTGGGATGTATTGGGCTGATTCGTAAACACGACATGTTGGAACTGTCTCAGCTGATTAAAGGACGTGATGTGCGTTTATTGGTTGTTGAAGACTGAGCAAGGAAAAGGATTTAGAGCTTGTTTTTAAGCAAGCTGCATATAAGTTTCTTTGAGTATCTGTTATCGATTTAAGTCGTATTAGGGCCTGATAGCTCTGGGGACTCGTTCGTTTTAGGGGGATGCTTAAGAGCTTTTTCCAGAACTTATTGACTCGCCTGAAGCAGGAGAGTTGTGAGTTTTTCAGAGGCCTTTGGATCAAATCCGATCACAACCAGATCCACGCCCGATCGATTTTGGGGAGTCCAAGCTTGATCCGGAGCGGCTTCAAACCAAGTTTCTAAGCGGGGACCAACCATTTGGACTTGCAAAGGAAGGGATTTGCCAGGTAACCAGACCCGTCCCTTCAGGCGCACGACCTGATGCTCAGTCACAAAGGGAGGAAGGATGCGTTCAAAGTCCGCACGTTGAATGACGCCCTCGAAACGAACATTTCCGCCCACCACGTCCAAGTGCGTGTGATCGTGATGATCGTGTGTGTGATCGTGATCGTGGTGATCATGCGCATGATCATGTTCATGTTCGGCAGACGTCTCACGCTCGACTCCCAGAAGCAAACTCGGCTCCACTTGCCCGCGAGTCATCGGGATCACTGATGTACCGGATCGCAGCTTGGGGGCAAGCGATTGCTGAATCTGGTCCAGTTCGTTGGGCTCTAAGCAATCAGAACGACTGACCAACACCAGGTCAGCGGATTGAAGTTGATCAGCGAACAACTCATCAATGGCGGTGAGGTGGTCCAGGCTTGGGTCTTCCTGTCGTTGCCGCTCCAAGGCCTCAGGATCTCCCACGGGGCTTCCGTTGTTCAGGGCTTCCCCATCCACAACAGTGACCACGCCATTCACGTGAACACGAGCCCGGATCGCGGGCCATTCGAGGGCCTGCAACAAGGGCCTGGGAAGTGCCAAACCACTGGTTTCAACAACAATGCCGTCGAGCTGATCAGCGCGAGCGAGCAGCGTTTCCATCGTCGGTAGAAAGTCGTCCTGCACCGTGCAGCACAGACAGCCGTTGTTCAGCTCGACAAGACGCCCATCGATTTCATCTTCTGGGCAGAAGCCGCAACTTCGGATGAGATCGCCATCCAGGCCCACGGTTCCAAATTCGTTGACCATCACCGCAAGGCGTTGGCCGCTGTTGATCAATAAATGGCGCAACAACGTTGTTTTCCCGGCTCCGAGAAAGCCGGTAATCACCGTGACTGGAAGGCGTTCAGACATCAGCGGCACCCCAGGCTTTCGCGGGTGCTCACGCCGCTGACACTATTCACGCCACTGGCACGACCACAGAGGGCTTTCATTTGCGTGAGGTCGATGACGGCGTTGGTGAAATCCGTTCCCTCAATGCGCGCATCCACAAACCGGCTTTGCATCAGCATCGCGTTCGTGAAGTTGGCGTCGCTGAGGTCGGTTTCATCAAATCGACTGGAGAACGCCACCACATCCTCAAGGTTCGCTCCATGGAGATCAGCGCCCTGCAATTGAGAGGTGTTGATCACAGCTCCTCTTAGATCGGTGTCACTGAGGTCCACACCACGGAGGTCAGCTTTCAAAAATTCTTTTTCTTTTAAATCTCGGCCATGCATGTCGTTGCTGATGTCTTGCACCGCAAATTGACCACGCAATTCAGGCGCCGTGATGGCTTGAGCAGCGAAGGGAAAAGAGATCAAGCTCGACGTAAGAAGCAACCCGAACAGAACGGATAACAGTTGCTTGCGGAACAAATCGGGAAGGGGCATCAGATAAGGATGCAGCCGGCTTCAGGTTGCAGCTGCCGTAACTTGTACGGTCACGTTATGGCAGACAGCTGCCCCTCCACGTGCCATGGCCAAAACCTTGAGGGTGGTTGTTCCCCCCCATCCACTCATTGCTCATTGGCTCACGATGTTGCGCCACGCCGGCACACCACCGTCGCTGTATCGAACAGCGCTCGAGGAGTTGGGACGTTGGCTCACCTATGAAGCGCTGAGGGATTGGCTTCCCCATCGTCGTGAACAGGTGCAAACCGCCCTTGAGCTCACGGAAGGCACCGTGATCGAAACGGGTGTTCCCTTGCTTGCCGTGCCTCTCCTCCCTGGTGGGCTGATGCTTTGGGAAGGGGCTAGGCAAGTGCTGCCTCACGCAGAGCTCTGTCTGGGTGGCCTACCTGAAACCATTGAGGCCAACGCCGGTCTCGTGCTGCTGCTGGATCAAATCAGCGATGCAGAGGATCTTCTCGGCTTGATGGAAGAGCTTGTGGCAAAGGGTGTTGAGAGCCGAAGGCTTCGTGTGATTTCAGCCCTAACAGCCAGCCCGGGGCTCAAACGACTGGGGGAAACGTTTCCCGAACTGACAATTCATACCGCCTGCATTGATGAAGAACTCAATGCAAATGGTCAAATTTCTCCTGGGATTGGCAACACATCTCAACGGCTGCAAATCAGAACAGCTCCCTCGACCTAGGCTTAAAAAAATCCATCGGCGGCGATGAGCAGGCAGCAGGAATCCACCTCAGGAACACTTTTCACACTCCTGAGCGGAGCCCTCATCGGGGCAGCAGGTGTGGGGTGGTGGCTGCTCACCGAAGCAGAACGTCGTCAGCGGCTCAAGCGTCAGCGTTCCATGCTCTACGCGCCAAGGATGCAAGACGGCAGTGAGGCGTTTGAGGCCAATCAATACGCCAATCGCGATGATCAGCTGGAACATCGTGTTGAGCAGCTCAATTCAGCCATCTCTGATGTCCGGCGTCAGCTTGAAGACCTCGGGTCAAAGTCGTAATCCCCACGGCCGGTAAGTTGGGACGTCTCCCAATCTGCGATCCAGTCGTTGCCATGCTTCGCTCAGACGCCGTCACTCAAGGCATTCAGCGCTCACCCAATCGAGCCATGCTGAGAGCGGTGGGCTTTGGTGACGACGATTTCGGCAAGCCAATCATCGGAATCGCCAACGGCTACAGCACGATCACACCGTGCAACGTGGGATTGGATGGTCTATCCCGCCGCGCTGAAGACGCTGCTCGAAAGGCTGGGGGCATGCCTCAGATGTTCGGCACGATCACTGTGAGTGATGGCATTTCTATGGGCACCGAAGGAATGAAATATTCCTTGGTGAGTCGTGAGGTCATCGCCGATGCGATCGAAACGGCCTGCAATGGCCAGAGCATGGATGGCGTTCTTGCCGTTGGTGGCTGCGATAAAAATATGCCTGGCGCCATGTTGGCGATGGCACGCATGAATATTCCCTCGATCTTTGTGTATGGGGGAACGATTAAGCCTGGGAAACTTGGAGGCTGTGACCTCACTGTTGTGAGTGCTTTTGAGGCTGTCGGTCAGATTACAAGCGGGAAAATTGATGAAGAGCAGCTGACAGCGATTGAAAAAAATGCTTGCCCTGGTGCTGGCAGCTGTGGAGGCATGTTCACCGCCAATACGATGAGTGCCGCGATTGAAACGATGGGGCTGAGTCTTCCCCATAGTTCAACAATGGCGGCAGAAGATGAGGAAAAGGCAGAGAGTGCGGCCCGGTCTGGAGAGGTTCTGGTTGAAGCGATCAAAGCCAATATTCGCCCCCTTGATCTACTCACGCGTGAAGCCTTTGAGAATGCGATCAGTGTGATCATGGCGGTAGGCGGCTCCACTAATTCTGTGTTGCATTTGCTCGCCATCGCACGCACCGCTGGCGTGAATCTCAGCATTGATGATTTTGAAATGATCAGAGAGCGGGTGCCTGTGATTTGCGACCTCAAACCGAGCGGTCGTTTCGTAACCGTGGATCTTCATCAGGCTGGCGGTATTCCACAGGTGATGAAATTGCTCTTGGATGCGGGACTTCTCCATGGGAAATGCCGCACGATTGAAGGCAAAACATTGGAGGAATTGTTGGCAGATATCCCCTCAACACCTCCTGAAGGGCAAGAAGTGATTAGGCCCTTGAGCAATCCTCTTTATGCAAAAGGTCACCTGGCGATCCTGAAGGGAAATTTGGCAAGTGAAGGAGCTGTCGCCAAAATTAGCGGGATTAAAACACCCGTCCTAACGGGTCCTGCACGCGTTTTCGAAAGCGAAGAGGATTGTTTGGCCTCGATTATTGGGAAACAAATTCACCCAGGTGATGTGATTGTGATTCGCCAGGAAGGTCCAGTGGGAGGACCTGGAATGCGTGAAATGTTGGCACCAACCGCTGCCATCGTTGGGCAGGGATTAGGGGACAAAGTGGCTTTGATCACCGATGGCCGATTCAGCGGTGGAACCTATGGCTTGGTTGTTGGCCACGTGGCACCAGAAGCGGCCGTTGGCGGAGCCATCGGTCTTGTGATGGAGGGGGACAGCATCACCGTGGATGCCAATCAGAATCTTCTTCAACTCAATGTGGATGACGCTGAACTCGACCAACGCCGTCGCATGTGGTCTGGTCACACGCCTAAATACAAGACCGGAATTCTTGGCAAATACGCTCGACTTGTTTCAAGTTCGAGCCTAGGTGCGGTAACCGATCAGCCTGATTAAGGCACGTTCAGAGCGGGGGATTCATCATCAATCCCCATGGGATTGATTGACAAGTTGTGCCCTCAGCCTGCGTGCCATCGCTTCCAATGGTTGGCCATCGGCTGGGGCCGTGCAGCGCATGCCGTTGTCTCCATGCATCCAAACGGGATGTTGTCCCTGCCAAAGCATGGGGCGCTCAGCTTGATCACACCAACTGAGCATGAGATTCACATCATTGCCGCTCCGATAGATCTCGAGTTCTAGATCCATGGCCTCCATGCGAGAGCCGGACGCATCACGGGTTTCAATGCGAACGAAGAGATCGTCAATGCTGGACGTTGACGCACCTTCGTCCGCGTGAATCGGAACAACAGCATGTTGATAAGGCTTGCGGCAGAGATCAGCCGTGTGGGCAATCACAACAGCTAAATCAATCATTTGTAGGCTTCGATGGAATGAATCAGAATCCGGATTGCACCCGCACGGAAGCCTGGATTGGCCGATCCCGCTTCATCAAACCGGGAATGGAGCACTTGTAAGCGAGTGATCGCAGATGAATCAAAGCGCAAAGGCAGCCCAACCGGTTTGGCACGGACCACGGGCTGAAGATCTTTGAATGCAATCTCGGCAACAGTGGTTCCTTCCGCTTCCGTTGGCACGGGCATCACCCAGCGCAGCCCCCCTGGAATCATCTCTGTGAGTCCCATCAATCCATCAGCGCAGGCCACTGCAAATTTCAGGGTTCGCCCCTCCCCTGCAATCGTTAAGCGCAACCCACTGAACGCCGAAAGATCGAGTGGTGGTCGCAACAGCGGGGAGCGGCAACTCACAAACCCCCCTCCATCGGCGACCACCTCACCTTCCAGCAATAGGCCTTCAGGCGTGAGGCGGCAGCCGGCTTGGCTTCTCCCCCCCATGATTGTGTCGTTGAGCGTGGCCCACGAATCGAATGAGACACGGGGGATGGTCATCTCAACCCTGCACAAGGAATGCTTATTTAAAGACCTTCGCTGGCAGCTTCGTCGGTAAGAACAATGATTTCTGCCTCGGGTTGGACCAACTTCGCAGGCGTTCGTTGTGCGGACTCAGCTGGATCGAGCAAGCGACGCAGGGCTTCCTGTTTATTGGCACCACTCACGAGGAACATCACTGTTCGAGAAGCGCTGAGCACCGGAGCGGTCAGGGTGATGCGCTCTAATCCCTTGCCCCGTCCGATCGTGGTCCAACGATCACGGACGTCAGGAGCCTCAGTGCCCGGGAAGAGTGAGGCGGTATGACCGTCATCCCCAAGACCCAACACCATCATGTCGAAGATCGGTGGTTCGCCACTGCAATGCTTGGCAATCAGCTCTGCGAAAGCCTCGGCGCTGGCTTCTGCTGAGGGAAGCTCCACCGTTGGAACAGGGTGAAAACAGGCCGCTGCACCGGGCTCACCGGGTTGGAGCAAGGTGGAGCGGAGCATGCGGGCGTTGCTGGACGCATCATCAGCAGACACCCAGCGCTCGTCCCCTAAAAACACATCCACACGATTCCAGGGCAGGTGTTGCTGCCCCAACCGCTGATAGGCCGGGGAGGGAGTGGTCCCTCCAGATAGAGCAATCTGAGCGCGATCCCGTTGATCGAGCGCTAGCTGGATGGCTGTGGCGATGTATTCAGAGGCCCGCAGGGCTAGATCCTGGGGATCTCGGGCCCGTTCAATGCGATAGGACGCCATCGGTTCGTTCAATCCAACCACTCGGTATGGAAACTACCCTCCTTATCCACCCGTTCATAGGTGTGGGAGCCAAAGCAGTCACGCATGGCTTGAACCGCATTTTGAGGCAGACGAGCGGTGCGGTAGCTGTTGATGTAGTCGAGGGTGTTGCTGAGGCAGGGCACAGGAATTCCCGCTTCAGCTGCACCTGCAACAACTTTGGCTAAACCAGGAAGTCGGGTGTTGACCTGATTGGCAAACCAAGGATCAATGAGCAGATTGTTCAGCTGCGGATCGGTTGTGAAGGCATCCTGAATACGCTTCAGAAGTCGGGCGCGAATGATGCAGCCACCCTTCCAGATCTGAGCGATCGCGGGCATGTTCAAGTTGTAATCATGCTCTGCGGAAGCGATCCGTAGAAGCTCCATGCCTTGGGCGTAGCTGGCCATGCAAGCGAGCACCATCGCATCCATCAGCGGTGCCATTCCATCGGCAGGGGTCCCGAGATCAAAGGGTTTGACCGCGGGACCTTTGAGGATGGTTTCCGCTTTGACGCGCTGATCTTTCATCGAACTCATCACGCGGCCATTGAGGGCTGCATAGATGGTTGGTACGGAAGCACCCATCTGCAAGGCACTCACCACAGTCCATAAACCCGTGCCTTTTTGCCCAGCTTTGTCCTGAATCTTTTCGATCAGATCGCTCCCATCATCGGGATCCTTGGTGCGCAAGCAGACCTCTGTGATCTCAACGAGGTAAGAGGCGAGTTCCTCCGTGCTGTTCCAATGGGCAAAGACGTCGGCCATCTGGGTGCCATTCATGCCCCCAACTCTCTTCATGAGGTCATAACCCTCGGCAAGGATTTGCTCGATGCCGTACTCGATGCCGTTGTGGACTGTTTTGACGAAGTGTCCTGATCCGCCTGGGCCGATGTAGGTGACACAAGGACCGTCTTCGACTTGGGCCGCCATTTTGGTGACCAGGCTCTCGATCGCGTCGTAAGAGGCCTTGGTGCCGCCGGGCATCATGCTCGGACCTTCTAGAGCGCCTTTGGCACCTCCAGACACGCCCATGCCGATGAAGCCGAAGCTTTTGCTTTCCAATTCGGCCACACGACGCTCTGTGTCGCGATATTCCGAGTTGCCCCCATCAATCAAGAGATCTCCTTCATCTAAAAAGGGAGAAATCTGTTCGATGACGGCATCAACAGGACCCCCCGCTTTCACCATCATCAAGATGCGGCGAGGTCTTTCTAATTTGTTGACAAAATCTTGAAGGTCGGTGGCACCTTGAATGTTTTTACCAGCGCCACGACCTTTCAGAAAGTCTTCCGTCTTTGAATAAGTGCGGTTGTAAACAACACTCGAAAAACCGTTGCTCTCAGCGTTGAGAACAAGGTTTTCGCCCATCACGCCTAGACCGATAAGACCAAAGTGAGACTTGGACATCCAAAACTGCGTTCACTGAAGTCAGTGTGACCACAGGATCAAAAATCGGCTGCGAATTGGCCCATCTCTGTCAGGAATAAGAGATGGAAGCGCCAATCCTTCGTTCACTTTGTCCTCAAATCACTGTGTCGTCGGCAATCGATGCATTTTTAACGACAACGACGATGCCATTACGTATGTAGAAGCCGTGTTCAGGACGATCAGCTTCTTCCACGTGATCCTTATTCACGATGGTGACGTTTTTACCAATACGGGCATTCTTATCAAGAATGGCGCGCTTCACAGTGGTGCCCTCGCCAACGCCGACAGGAATACCGCCTCGCGCTCTCAGGGTTTCGCGTTCGCTTTGCGATTCAAAGAAGTCAGCTCCCATCAACAACGAATCCTGGAGGACCACATTGTTTTCCACGCGACTACGCACACCAAGGACGGAGTGGTGAATGCTGCAGGCCTTGATAATCGATCCCTCACTAATGATCGAATCTGTGATCTGACTGTCCACAAACTTGCTTGGGGGCAAATACCGCGGGCGGGTGTAGATCGGGAATGCTTCGTCGTAGAAGCTGAATGGAGGGGTTGGCTGCTGCGTTAGCGCCAGATTGGCTTCATAGAAGGCACCGATGGTACCGATGTCTTCCCAGTAATCATCAAAGACATAGCTCTTGAGGACGTCACCCCGTGATAGCGCTTCTGGGATCACCTCTTTGCCGAAGTCCTTATGGCCGGGATTGGCGTCGAGCAGATCGAAAAGCGTTTTACGACTGAAGACGTAAATGCCCATGGAGGCGAGGTAGGGGCGCTCCTTAGAGGACTCAGCGCTGAGGCCAAAACGGGACGTGTCAACGGCCATTTCCTTTAAGGAATCGCCTTTGGGCTTCTCGCGGAATTCCTTGATATTCCCATCGTTATCGGTTCGCATCAAACCGAACGCTTCGGCCTGGGCAGCGTCTACGGGCAGTGCTGCAACGGTGAGGTCGGCGCCGGTACTGCGGTGATGCTCCACAAAACGGCTGTAGTCCATGCGGTAGAGCTGATCACCGGAGAGGATCAGATATTCATCCACATCCCATTCGCTAAACAGGGTTTGGTACTGCCGCACCGCATCAGCCGTTCCTTCAAACCAGGAGGGGCTATCGAGGGTTTGTTGGGCCGCTAAGACTTCTACAAATCCTTGCCCAAATCCGGCATTGAGGTTGTATGTCTGGCTGAGATGGCGATTGAGTGAAGCGCTATTGAATTGCGTCAACACATACATCTTGTTGATGCTGGAGTTGATGCAATTACTGATTGGAATATCAATAAGGCGATACTTGCCCGCCAAGGGCACAGCTGGCTTGGCTCTCATCTTTGTGAGTGGTTGGAGGCGGGTTCCAGCCCCTCCCCCGAGAATGATTGCCAGTACTCGCTTCATGCCGCTCCCGCCTTTCGGCTATGCGTTGCAAACTTACTGGACTTTTCGCTTTCAAAACCAACCCTTGGGCCAGATCGTGGAGATTGAAAGGGAATCAATCTTGACCGGCTGCTCCAGAGTCCAAATCAAAGATTTTTTCTACCACCTGGAGAGCCTGTTGACGTTCGCTGCGTTGCTGGGGACAGCGGAGCTGGGTCACTGGGGTGTGGAGGATCTTGTTGATCATTCCCTTGGTTAACGCTTCCACCACCTTGCGTTCTCGCGCTGAGAAATCAGGACCCATACGGCTCAGCGCTTTGGTGAGTTCCTCGACCCGAATCTCCTCGAGCGAGGCTCTTAACCGGTTGATGGTGGGCACGGCCTCCAGGCTGTCCCACCACTCGAGGAAGAGGCGTCCCTCCTCTAAGAGCAATCCTTCAGCTTCCCGTGCAACCTGCTGCCGAGCCTCTTGGTTGCGCTCTACCACCTCTTGAAGATCGTCAACATCGTGGGATTCCACCCCAGACACATCGCGCACATCGGAGGCGATGTTGCGGGGCACACCAATATCAATCAGTCGCAATGAACTGCGGCGATTGAGACCGTTCAATCGGCTGGCATCAATGATCGGGTCATCGGCTGCCGTGCTCGTAAACACCAACGAACAGGTGCTCAAGCACTGATCAAGGGCGTCGAGTCCTCGGCACTGAATGGGCAGGTTTGGAAAATCAGTTGCAAGGGCTGAGGCCCGCTCGATGGTGCGATTCAGCAACACCACTCCAGAGGCTCCCTTCGCTTGGAGGTGTTGGAGCAACAAACGGCTCATCCGTCCAGCACCAACAACGGCGATCTGCTCGGTTTCAAGCGTGACCAGGGCATCCTGGCCGCGCGATTGCCCAAGCTTGAGTTGAGCTAATTCCACGGCTGCGGAGCTCACGGACACAGCTCCAGTGCTGAGGTTGGTTTCCGAGCGGACGCGCTTTCCTGTGCTGACAGCTTGTGTCAGCAAACGGTTCAGGATGGGGCCGATCGATTTGTGCTCTTGGCCCAGGCGCATCATCTTCTTGACCTGGGACAAAATTTGTCCTTCACCAAGAACGAGGCTGTCGAGCCCTGCCGTCACGCGCATCAGATGCGCAATGGCTTCGTCGTGGTGATAAGTGAAAAGGTGCGGAGAAAGATCACGGCTTTCCAAACCGGAGTGGCCACTCAAAAAATCGCGAACGGCAGCAATCCCTAAATCCGGGTTGCGCACCAGGGTGTAAATCTCAAGTCGGTTGCAGGTGCTGAGGATGGAAGCCTCGAGCACCTGCTCATGATTTCGCAGGTTTCCTAGGGATTCCTCCATGGTTTGCTCAGGAATACTGAGCTTTTCGCGCACTTCGACCGGAGCCGTTCGATGACTGAGGCCGACGACGGCGATATGCATGGAGAAATCCCTCTGTTGCTGCGAGTCGTGAATCAGTTCAAAGCGATGCTTTGAGCTCCATCCTTCATGTGGATGGTGTTCGTGAAACTGCAGGTGTTGTTCAGGTTGCTGATGATCAAGCTGCTCGTGCGGGTGCAATCAGCTTCGAACTTCACTCCGTTGAAAAGAAGACCATCTGTGATGCCGCTACCGGCGAACACAACGTGCTCTCCGCAGGCGAGCTCACTGGCCTCATACACCTTATCGGGGTCGGTAATGCCCATTTCTGCGAGACGGGCGAGATTGCCTTCCTTCGTCATGTCTGCCCACTCAGATGTCTGAGCAATGGCAGGGTCATACACCAGTTGTCCCTGGAAGTGGCCGCCAAGTGCGCGCATGGCGGCAGCGGAGATCACACCCTCAGGAGCGGCACCAATGCCCATCAAGCAATGGGTTCCGGTTCCAGCAAAACCACAGGCAATCGCTGCTTGCACGTCACCATCGGAGATGGGCTGAATGCGAGCACCCGTGGCGCGGATTTCAGTGATCAGATCTTTGTGACGCGCACGATCCATCACAACAATGGTGAGCTCATCAGGAGCAAGACCCAAGCACTCACTGAGGATTTTGATGTTTTCAGTCGCAGATTTGCGAATGTCAACCTTGCCCTTTGCTGCTGGTGGCGCAGCCAATTTCTTCATGTAGAAGTCGGGAGCGTTGAACAAGCCACCACGGTCGGAGGCTGCGAGAACGGCCATGGAGCCGCGCTGGCTGTAGGCACAAAGGTTGGTGCCTTCGCAAGGGTCAACAGCGAAATCCACGCCAGGACCAGTGCCGGTTCCGACTTCTTCGCCGATGTAAAGCATGGGAGCTTCGTCGCGTTCGCCCTCCCCGATCACAATGCGGCCCTGCATTTGGATTTGATTCATGCGCTTGCGCATGGCATCAACAGCCAAAGCGTCCGCTTCATCCTTCAGACCTTTGCCGGAGAGCGTGGCGGAAGCGATGGCGGCCTGCTCGACGATCTCGAGAATTTCCTGGATGAGAGTGCGATCCACGTAAGTGCTGCGGGGGTTAAAGAGAGGCTTTGAGGAGAAAGCCTGCAACAGCAGGGATTTCTGTCTCATATGCGCGGCTCACTGTATCAGTGGTATCAGCGCTCTTTACAATCGACCGATCCCTTAGCCGACTCCGCCATGAGCACCAAACCCCTGGTGATCTCTCCATCGATCCTGTCTGCTGACTTTTCTCGCCTAGGTGAGGACGTCAAAGCTGTTGATGAGGCAGGTGCTGATTGGATTCATGTCGACGTCATGGATGGTCGATTTGTTCCCAACATCACGATTGGCCCTCTGATTGTTGAGGCCTTGCGTCCGGTGACGAAAAAACCTTTGGACGTGCATCTGATGATTGTGCAGCCTGAGAATTACGTCGAAGATTTTGCGAAAGCTGGGGCAGATATTATTTCTGTACAAGTTGAGGCTTGTCCTCATTTACATCGCAACTTGGCTCAAATTAAAGACCTTGGCAAAATGGCTGGGGCTGTCCTCAATCCCAGCACCCCACTTGATACGCTCGAGTACTGCTTAGAGCTGTGTGATCTTGTTTTGATCATGAGTGTGAACCCCGGTTTTGGCGGACAAAGTTTTATTGATAATCAAGTCAAGAAAATCAGTGATCTACGTCGTATGTGTGATGAAAAAGGCCTGGACCCCTGGATTGAAGTGGATGGTGGCGTGAAGGGTGGCAACGCATGGAAAGTGATTGAAGCTGGTGCTAACGCAATCGTGAGTGGCTCTGGGGTGTTCAATCAGCCTGACTATGCTGCGGCTATTCAGGGAATTCGTAATAGCAAGCGCCCATAGTTTCCTGGTTAGCAGCAAACGATCACATTGTTGTTGCTATAGATTTTTTCTTGTGTGCTCTTCTCAGCCTCTGCCTAAGGGCAGGGGTTTTTCTTTTGGAAAAAATGAAGGTGAGCCTTGCGCAGAATGATCTGACAAGAATGCAAAGATCGACGTTGGTTTCAGTTGATTTGGTGGCTAGTGATGAAAGGTGATTCTTTATTTGCGAGGCGATTGCCGATGACTCCTTGTTGATTAAAGCGGTACGTATTTGGTAATTGCTTGGATTTTTTGAGGAATATATGCCCGTATGATTGTCCAGTTATCTCATTCAATGATTAGATTTTTTCTTTGATGGTTTTTCTATAATCCCTGCACTGGTAAGACGAGTGAATGCTTTCAGTGGCTGCATCGATGGCACAGCTAAAGCCTTCGCGGAAGGCGGCGCGCTTCATGGCCTCGATTTGAGAGACGGCATAAATACCGAGGGCAATCAAGATGAACAGTGAAATTCCAGCTCCCGTGCCTTTTGGATACAGCCTCATCGCTTTTCGTTGATGTCTTGAATAAGTTTAGGGTGTTAAAAATAAGATGTAAATCATGAGGGGTCAAAGCTTTTGAGTTGAGGCTATCCAGGGATGGATTTTTGTTCTATGGGTTGTGTTATGGGGTTTATGCTTCCTTATGATTTTTACCAACTAGCAAGGCGCTAAATGCAAGCATTAGGACACAGCCGCAGAATTGAAGTAATTCTGAAATTGATTGCACTTGAAAGCTAATCATGAGCTTAAAAGCTGTTACGATTAGGGCAACGATGATGACGTTGGTTAGTTTTTGTTTGAGGCCTTCTAGTGATGTAATGCTAAGGATATTTCGTCTTTCTTGGGATAGGTCTTGAAGCCTTGGGTCGATATCAGAAATAATCAGCTCATACACGCCATAGCCGAAGATAAGAAGGGCAATGCCAATCACATAGTAATCAATGCCGCCTACAACTTTGCCGAGTAATAAAATGCTGTTTTCTGAATTCAGGTGACCGTTGATAAGTTTGTTGAGTGCGTGGATTTCCTCCTGGGTGCCAAGGATGAAACAGCTAACACTGCCCAGCAGGCTCATGACAACAGGCAGGATGGTTACTAATCGGAATCTCCAAAGCAACTGTTCAAAACGTGATTCAAATCTTGCTCTGCGATTTTTTTTGATCTCAAGTTCCATCATGTACTTATGCGTGGTGCAATTAAACAGTTGTGCCTGGAGGATTGGTTTGAGGCGGTAAGGGGCGCGGCGTAAAAAGTGCCGGTATGGACAACGTGATTAGCGCGCTACCCACGGCCAGCAACACGAGGAGTGGCAAGGGTTTGACCAGGGGCTGCTTCTCTAAAAGCGTTCCGCAGCGAATACAGATTGGGGTTGCTCCAGGGGGTGGGTGTAGGACAACAGCTGGTCCACAACAGCACTCGGGGCAGCGAAAACGGGGCATGGCTGTGTTTTAAAGATGATTCCGTATCACGGAAAATTTAATCGTGACCATCAACGTTGGGTGCAACGTTGGGTGGTCAAAGTCTTTTGCATCCAAGCGTTTGTTGATGGCTGTTGGTCGTTCACGTCCTAATTTTACGCTCTGGATCGCTTGGTTGCATCTTGTTCAGGCCTCGCGTTGACTCTTATAGATAGCCAAGGAGTTTTTTTATGATTGATGGCATGAATGAGTGCAAAATAGTTGCGATGCTGGGGCAACGTTACGGAAATGATTTGTGACCGGAGTCTGAGCAGATCTTGATAGATTGCCAATAGTTGATTGAGGAGGTCGTCCTTGAATGGTGCTGGCTTTCCCGTGTTCTTGGCTCTTGTTTCTGCTGAAAGACCAGGCGAAAATTCATAGAGTTTAGACCTTGATTCTTCTGTTGCACATCATCTTGTTTCCGCATCTTGATGTTCTTTTGTGTCACCCTCTTTAAGGGCTCTGCCTGCAAGTCGTGCCAGGTCTTCGAGTTGATGCAGGTGCTTTATTTGGTTGATGTCGAATAGAGAGTTAAGTTGATGTTGAACATTTTCTTTGTTTGTGAAAACCACTAAATACTCTTTTGTATTAATGCAGCGATTCATTTA
>WLWH01000023.1_pt1 | contig 133383 bp, 117 predicted proteins | sample 6712741 | NCBI WGS metagenome assembly WLWH01 (sample SAMN12718694, study PRJNA515312) | sponge metagenome | isolation source: marine sponge | host: Mycale hentscheli | place: New Zealand: South Island, Marlborough, Capsize Point | collected 2003-05-01 | reverse complement strand
AAATCGATCAGGTTGATGTCAGGCATGACGCAGCGATTGCTTTAAGTTGATTGTAGTCAATAGTTGAATGTTGAAAGAACAAGACGTATCACTGCTGCAGTTCTCAACAATGCTGCTGAGGCAGCTGCACTTGGCAGACTTTCCTACGCCAGTTCAGGTGCAGATCCTGGACTATCTCGAACATGGGCCACAACGAAGGGCAGTGGCTGCCTTTCGTGGTGTTGGGAAGAGCACGTTGTCGGCTTTCTATTTGTTGTGGCGGCTGTACTTAAACCCCGATGAGAAGATTCTGATCCTGTCCGCATCGATGGGCAGGGCCGAGGCGATGTCCAGTTGGATGTTGAAGACTATTTGTGAAGTCCCGTGGCTATCACATTTAATTCCAGACAGTCACGACGGGAGATATTCAAGGATTGCGTTTGACGTTGGTAACTGTAAGTTCATTGAACAGTCAGCATCAGTAACTGCGCGAGGAGTCCAGGGTCAAATCACTGGATCCAGGGCGTCAATCATCCTGGCTGATGATACCGAGACACCGCAGACTGCGCTCACGCAAACACAGCGAGAAAAGCTGCGATCAACACTGTCTGAACTTGAGGCAATTATCAAGCCGGGGCCGGAGTCACAAATCATCTTTCTCGGAACCCCGCACAGCGCAACGGATTCCATCTATTTCGCGTTGAAGAAAGAGCTGAACTACGACATGCGGATGTATCCCGCACGGGTGCCGGAAGCAATTACTCCTTACGCAGGCTGCTTGGCGCAGACAGTCGTTGATCAGATGGGGGTGAGAACTGGCAAACCGACTGACACTCGCTTCTCTGAAGAGGAGCTGTTGAAGCGCGAGCTTTCAATGAGCCCGATGCAGTGGAACCTGCAGTTCATGCTCAACGCATCACTGAGCGATATTGAGAAGTTCCCTTTGAGGTTGGGCCATTTAATGGTCACAACGCTGGACCGATACCTTCCAGAAATTGTTATCTACGACTCAGCCAAGGGGGATAGAATTGAGGAACTACCGTGTGTGGGGTTAAGCCACGATGCAACTTATCACAAGCCTAGGGAGCAAGAAGGGACAATCCCAGCCGATGAAGTCCCGACCGTACTCAGTATTGATCCAAGCGCTGGCGGCTCCGACGAGATGGCTTATTGCGTGGTTAAGGCTAACGGAGGGAATTATTTCCTCATGGAAGCGGGCGGGAAGTTAGGTGGTGTTGATGATGCGTTCTGGACAAAGATTGCCCGGACAGCAAAAAAACATCATGTGAACGAAATCGTCATTGAGACAAATTTCGGAGGCCTGTCCGTTTGGGAGCAACTACTAAAACGCTATTTGATAAAGGAAGGCGCTGAATGCCGAGTTGAAGGGGTTCGGTCAAACACTCGGAAGGAGTTGAGGATCATTGACACTCTTGCTCCGGTGATGCAAACCCATCGGCTGATTGTTGACCGGAGGGTGATTGAGGAAGACAACAAGATCGTGCAATCCGCAAAGGACGACAGAGGTGCGTCATACAGCTTGTTCTATCAGATGAGCAGGATCACTCATGCGAAGGGTGCTCTGATGCACGATGACCGCTTAGATGCTCTTGCGATGGCAATTGGCTGGTTTGTTGAACAAGCAGCTCAGTCGCAGAAGATTCGGTTTAATGACAGGCAAGCAGAGATGATCGCTGCAACTGTTGCTGACGAGGATGGCTGGATGCTGCTTAATGCAAACCGGCAGGCGATGGGATTCACGCTGGAGCAGGCCCGCCGGGCGGAGGTTATGGAAGGAGGGAAGGGCGGGAATTGGATCAGGCGCTAGTCAGGCGTCATCGTCATCAGCTTTTCAAGTTCATCCTTCGTTGGCAATAGATCCTTAATTTGCGCAATGGGGGTGCTGTTATCAACAGTAGCGGTGATGTTGTTGTCCTTGAGAAACTTTAGTCCGGCGTCAATGCCCATCTTTATATCTCTTGGATCGTCTGACAACAGCAACTGTTCAATCTGTTTGCCTAGAAGTCCATGCAAGGATCCAAGAAAATCTTCCGAAGAGCGAGACATTGTGTAAATTAGAGGTAATTCGACCTTAAACCCCGTGGCTGGTAAGTGCAAAGGCAAAGGTGCAAAGGGCGGCAAGAAAGGTGGCAAGTATTAATCGATGACATACAGCCGTCCTGGTACAGGTCAAGTTGATGCCTTCGGTGATGTCGCCAATCCCATGGCGATCACCAAGCAAGGGGGTAGGTCTAGAACCGAGGTGTCAAGGAATGGTGCGTATCTTGATAACCGCAATCCTGCTCAGGTTGGTAAAAACGCAAGAGCAAAGACCGCAGCAGTCGAGAGTTTTCTTGATTTCTTAGTCCAAGATATTGCTCCAGTTGCCAATGATGAATTAAAGGCCAAAGGCAATGCTGCGGCAATGGAGGCCATCACCAGTATTCCTGGCATGGCTGACGGTAGTTTCTACAGGCAGTCTGGCGTAGAGCAAAGAAAAGTCCTCAAGGATTACACCTTGAGTGGTTATGCCTTAGATCAGGTGAAGAGCTATGGCGCTGGTGTTGCGGTTGGTCAATACAAGGAGGATGTAACGGACCGAATGATTTCGAGTTCGGTACTTGCATCCGCTGCTCCTCAGGCAGAGCGTGATGCAGAGAAGCAGCGGATCTTTACGGAAAGCCGTGCTCTTCTTCAAGGCGTTGAGCCTGGGTATCTTGCCAAATATGCGCCTCAGCTGTCGCAACTTGAAGGCCAAGTCATTGGTAAAACAGAAGCGCTTGCTCGTGACGCAAGGAATGCCAACCTTGAAAATGCAGCAGTATCGAATTTTTCACAAAGTTGGGACAGCTTTGGGACTACTTTTATCCAAATTGCCGATTCAGACGATCGTGCAATTGCACTTGCTGATGGGCCGCTCGCACAAATAAAAGCATCTTGGCCAAAGGCGCGGCCAAACCAAACACCCGCAGAGTTCTATTCGTCGCAAGAGAAGGGAATGCTGGGTGCGGTATTGCAAGCGATTGGGAACGAGGAAGGCGAAAAGGCTATGGCCATTATGGGGTCGTGGGAGGAGCTATCAAAAATCAAGTTCATGATTACTCCGACAGTTAATTTTTGGGATCTTGGCAATAAAGCTGGAGTAGATGGAAGAACCACAATTGAAAAGATTACTACGTTAAAAGTAAGAGCCAACAGACTTTTAGATCAAACAATTGGGGACAAGTTAATTGCAGACAATGGCGAGCTACTTGCTGGAGCCTTAAATGGTGACAAGTTTGCAACAGACGCAATCTTGAATTTAGCAGCAGCAGCGTATGCGTCTGGAGATCCCAAGCAAGTTGAAGAAATGAATGCGTTTCTACAGCAAGCAAATTTATCTCAACAATATGGCCAGAGCCTTACAACGGTAGATCCAGAAGTCCTTGGCCAGATTCAGACATGGGCTGACGATCCGAATGTCTCTACAGAAGAATTTGTAAACAGGGTTCAGGAAGCAGAGAGAAACGGATCAATTTCTAAACAATTGATGATTCAAGAGATACAGCGAAGAGCCTCGCCTACACAATTGCAAGTGAACGAAAACAGAACGTTTAAGGAGCTTGCAGAAACAACAGTAGGCTTTGCAAATAAAGGTGTATTCGTACCAGGAGAAGACACTGATGTCAATGCAGCTCTTGATGCAGCAAGAGAAAGCCTTACTAAGGACGGGAACACAGGCCTAGGAGAAAAGTTAGAAGAGTACCTTGTCTCGTCTTTCCTCTCTGATGCAAAAGCAAATGTAAGAACAGAGTCTGAAGGCCAAGGTAAGCCAATGCCAGAAGGGGCAGAGCTTCAGGCAGCCATTAAAAAGCAAGCTATTTTGCTTATCAAAAAAAGAACAGTAGGAATAGTATTAGAGGACAAAAAGAAGAGGCGAATCACAGACGACAGGGTTAAGGCAGTCGAGCAACCAGTAATGGAGGCAATAAAAAATGGCGTTCCTATAGACAAGATATGGGGAGATTCAATTATTGAAACAGCTAAAAAGACAGGGGCACGGCCAGAAAATGTTTGGGCAGCGCGTTATGAAGAAGCTTTATTAGAGCAAGTTAAGCCGAATGGAGAAAACCTTTACACACCCAAATTAGCGGAGAAAAAAGCAAAAGAACAGCTCAACATTATTCGCAGGAAGTTTAGAGAACAGAAATACGGAGCGCCAGGAAGCAAAGGCATTCCGACAAATGTTCCTGTCAGCATTGAAATCAGCTATGACACGGCGGTTCCAGGGATGCAAGAGGAGATTGCTGCTGCAAGTAAAAACCCAGATCAGGAAGGAGAAGGTAGCGTCCTTGCTGTTGGTGGGACAAAAATATTAAATGCTTTAGGCAGAGTTCTTCCCGGTGGTGGTTCACCTGCTGCTGCTGGCGAACTAGCTAGCAAATCAGCCAGAAGCGAAAGCATTCAAGCAATCCAGAACAGTAATGGTTGGAAGTCGCTTAACAGAATGTTTGCAAAAAGGGAGCGTGTTTCTTCCACATCACCACCTTTACCGCAGCTTCCGCCAACAGCTTTGACTGACACGGTTGCAGTTGCGATAACAGCCGACCGTCATCCGTTCTTTGTTCACATTGGGATTGCTGAGGGGACTCGCACAATTAACGGTGGATACACCCGCCATTACTACGGTCACAGAGACATAGGCGATGACAACTGGAATCGCGGCACAGTTTCTGGCGGTCGTAACAGTAACGCAACTCCTAAGCAGGTTGATGCTCAATGGATGCGTACATTGACAGCTAGAGGTGCTCGTTTGGCTCCTATTTTGGCGCAAGCTGGTTTAAGACCAGGGACGGTTGGATATAACAGACTCATGTTCAATTATCTAGATCTGTCAGTTCAGGCTCCTAAGGCAGCAGACGATTTTGCTGGCAAGCTTTCGTTGATGAAGGCAGGCAATTGGTCTATTGAAGTAATGGCCAAAGCGAGGGCTGATTCTTTCTTCAACCCAGTAACTAAACTCCTAGAAGCTAGTGGGTTCGACAACAACTATTCACGACTCCTTGGCGACCAGCGATCTCGCGCTGGCGTTTGGGATTACAAAAGGAGGATCTGACCAGTGCCTAGAGATGAAAACGGTTCGTTGATTATTGACGAAGAAGCCCAGTTGACGGAAGACATCTTTGGTGAATCTGATGCCATGTATGGCATGAGTGGCGCTGATCGTCTTCGATCTCAAGATCAGCAAGCGACTCAACAAGGTATTGATACTTTTGATCAAAGAGCAGAAACGGGTATTGGCCGAGACGATCGCCCTGATTGGGTTAGTGGTCCTGGTCAAGCAATTAGCGAGATCGGCAAGATTGCTGCGAACAATGGCGTTGCATTGATCACTGACACGTTTGACACGGTTGCAGCGGTAGGTGATCTCTTTGTTGAAGGTGGGCAAGAGCTTTATCAGCGAACAACGGGCAAGGGCGAAGGTGGTACTTGGGGTGATGTCTTTAATGATCGCGACAACCCATGGACTCAATGGAGGCGTGAGACGTTTAGGCCTGAAACCAAGTCAGGTCAAGCCATCAATGACCTTGCTCGTGGCGTTATTGGCACGCTTTTCATTGCCAAGTCAGCGCCAAAAGCACTTGCAAAGCTTCCGCTTAAAGGAGTCAAGGGAGCCCTTGAAACACCTGCGAAAATCGCCAAAGGCGGTAGTGCATTGCTTCGCCTTGGTGGTTTGCTGCCAAAACTGAAAGGAGCAGCTGGTTCAACAAAGGTTGGTCAACAAGTTGGCAAAGTTACTCAAGCCGTCACTTCAAAAATAGAACCTATTGCTGAAGGATTTACAGGTTTGAAGTCAGGCCTGAAAAAGCTTGAGACTGGAGACAAGGCAGCTGATCTAGCAAAAGTATTTCAAAGAGGAACAGCAGCGCAAAAAGCAGCACAGATTGGATCTCGTACTCCTGAGTTGACCTTGCCTTTGCTTGAAGCATCAAAGCTTTTGAGCAATGCAGAAGACATCAAAGGCTTGAGTGGAATGTTCCAGACAGCGCGAGCTAGCGCTAAAGCTTTGACGACAGGTCTCAATGCTCCTCGCATTCGCACAGTTGGCGAAGCATTGGTATGGGACACGTTTGCTGCCATGAATATGGCTGGCGAAGGTGATGACGAGTTTGACCAAACCTTTGGGGACATGTTGGTTTCGTTTGGTATGGAGCCTGGCTTCTTCCAAACCACTGAATTTGCTGATTCATCTCTTGATCGCAAGATGAAGCAGGCACTGGAGACAGCACCATTCACCTTTGCTTTTGAAGGCTTAACAGATCTGATTACGTTATTCCGTTATTCAAAGCAATTCAAGAGAGCGTCAAAGGCTGACAAGAACAAGATCATTGGTGCGTTGAATGAGCAGAGTCAGGAGTTAGCAGAAGGGTTGAGCAAAGCTGCTCCCGAAAATGCAAACTTTATGGTTCCGCCTGGTGCCAGGGTTGGTGCCTCAAGCCCTATTAATCCACAGCTTGATTCCCTGTATCAAATGCTTCAGGGAACAAAGCAAGGCCAAAGCTATTTGAATACTCTCAATGCTGAACAGCTTCTCAATTTAAAGCGACTAGGCCTGGACCAAGGCGCAGGCGGTGAGTTAGCGCTTAGGCCTGAGGGAGACTTGACTTCATTTGACAGTCAAACGGGTCAAGGGTTGTTGCCAGGTGCCTCAGATCCTCAATTGCTTGCACCCGGTCAGGGGTTGTTGCCAGGTGCCCCAGATCCTCAATTGCTTGCACCCGGCGTAAATGCCGGACTAATGGGCGAAAGCCCTCAAGCCATCAATGCACAGATTGCAGCGGTAAGAGCTGGCCAAGCTCCAGTTCCTGAATTTGGCACCGGCGCTCCAATTCCTGCCAATGACTTGACTGCTGGCAACTATCGCCTTAGCGATGGTCCTTACCCAAGCCCTAATCCAGCGCCAGTTCCTGAATGGCCTTATCCCAATGGCCCATCCTCCCCATTGCCTGGCAAGCCAGCTCCAGTTCCTGAATGGCGGAAGCCATTGCAAGAGTTAGAGCAAGGAATGGAAGTTGGAGCACAGCGTCCATCGGTAACGCCGCAGGCAATCTCAACTGCATTCCGTGATGATATGAGCAAGGCTTTTAAGGCTCTTCCTCAAGGCAAGGATGTAAGTGGTGCGCTTGCCAATGGGATGAAGCGAGTACAGCAGCTTGTCCCAGAAACTCGTGTTGATGCAATTGATTTATTAACTGAAAACCCTCTTCGTTTTAATGACGCTGGTGGCACTCAAGTCCCTGAATCAATTTGGTATAACGCAATCATCAACCGTGGCCTAAAGGAAGGCTGGGCAACGATTGATCCATTGACGATGGATGTTTTCTATGTAAGAGGACGTGCGCTTTCTCTTGATCGTGGTGACAGGTCAATCAATCTTGCGAAGTCAATAGATCAGGTTGTTGACACTGACAAGTATGAGGAGTGGCTGGAATCAGTTGAGCCAATGAATCCAGGGTCAATGGATCCCAAGGTTCAAGACGATCTAGCAAGGAGAGAAGCAGTTGACGCCTATGACAAATACGAAGATGGAGAATATCAACGCTCCAAGGTTTCTGCTGAAAGGCAGACGGCTAAGGCTGCTGTTGAAGCAAACGAACTTGAGATCACTGAAGCTCAACGTTTAGATGCTGCAGGTGCAGCAGCTGCAAAGGCTGGCCCAACAGACGACGAGCTGATAACAGAGAACCTTGGTCGTTTAATTGTTGAGATGAATCGCGGTCAGGCAATCAAGCCACCATCAATTGAGAAGGCTCCAACAGGCCGTGGGTGGGTGATGACAGATGAAAACGGTGAAGTCATTCAATCGTTTACCACTAAGAGAGCTGCAACCAAGGCAGCAGATAAGGCCAAGAAAGACCAAGCAGAAGCGCTGTTGGCCAAAGCCAAGCAGATGGAGGCAGACGAGTCACCGCAAAGAGCTTCCTATTACATGGGTGATCCGATCCTTGACTCTGACATCAAAGGAACAGTCAAGCTTTCCAAGACTCAGGTTGACGAATTGCTGAAGTACAGCGATGTGATGCGGCGTGAGTTTGGGATGAATAAGAACACCTTTGAGATGTCAATGACAGAGATGAATCAACTTGCTGATGGAGTAAGAGCCTTGATTCAAACTGGAGAGATCAAAGGCAATCGCTTAAGAGTCCTAAGAAACATCTTGGACAAAATGGAGACATCCATGAAACTCATAGAACCACTAGCCAGGGCCAAACGTGACGTGGATGTCCTGGCTGATGAGGCTTCCTACTTCTACAAAAACGACACCTTCTGCTCATGACATCATCCTCTTGCCATCCGGCTGCAAGTCAGTATTCACGCAATCCTTTCAATGACGAAGGTGACCCAATCAATGCTGCTGTTGGGAAAATGCTTAGGGACAAAGAAGGTGGTGCAAATATACAAGAGCGAAATTTTGATCAAGTAAAAGCTAAAAAGCTGGCAAAAGAGGCTGGCATTGTTTCAAACATGAGCTATGAGAACCTTGAGGCTTATTGGATTTCTCAAGACTGGGCTTATGTCAATAAGTCAGGTGAGCTTGTAGGTAAAGGCTTTGACGCAGAAGTTATGGGAATGGCTGCTGCGACAACTGACACGTACTTGCAGCAAAGAGGAGGAGCGATAAGAGACCTTTCTGGTGAGTTCTTGCGCAAGGTCAATGGTGGAGTTGATGCCACGGCGGAAGGAATGGCGTTGGCCCGTGAGATGCAGGGTGTTGGTCGAGTTGCAGAAGTAATGCTGGGCTGGAAGCAAAAGACGGGTAGAGGCTTGGCTTACCAAAACAAAGGAGACTTGAAGGAGCTAAAAAAAATCAACATTGAGATTGATCGTAGTATTCAACAAGCAGACAAGCTTGATGGACTAAACACAAAGTTTGCTGAGATTGCAGCAAAACTTGGGGATCCTGATCAGTCAGGTGAAGCAATCAACATGTTGATTGACATGGCAGAAGCTGTGCGATACCTGGACAATCCTGCTGATATTGCAAGAGCAACAACAGGAATGACAATCGCAGGTAAGTGGTGGTCAACTTTATTTATCAATGGCTTGCTTTCTAATACCAATACGCTGCTGACAAACGTTGCTGCTTTGTCTTATGCCGTGGCTCGTCCCGCTATGCAGATTGTGGGAGCGCAAGCGTTTTCTATCTGGGCTCCAGGGATCAAACGTCAAGCAATGCTTGAAGCATCAGCGTCTCTTGGCGCGATGTATGAAGCAGCTGGTGATGCGCTGTTGGTTGGACGTAGAGCTTTCATGGAAGAGTTGCCTACTCATACAAAGGTTGATGCAGAGAGAGGGCTTGGCTTTACTAAGGCTGAAGCAAGAGATCTGTTAGGCGAGAACGCAAATCCAGGCGTTATTGATGTCATTGGCAAGGTTGGGCAAGTTGTTCGCTTACCTGGCAGAGCGTTACTAGGAACTGATGAAGTAGCAAAGCACTTAGCAATTAGAGGAGAGGTCGCAGCTCGTGGGGTCAGACGTGCGTTGAAAGACGGAGCGGACGTAACGACCAAGGAAGGAATGACTAAGGCCGTGCGAGAAGAGATGGCGCTGGCTTTCAATTTGGATCGCAAAGAGGTGTGGGATAAATATGAATTCAAAGGTGGCGGGGAGTATGACATTGGACAGTTTGCTGAGTATGGAAGAAGCGTTTACACCGTTGCAGAAGAGGCAACGTTTCAGCAGGACAACAGGCTGGCAAATCAGGTCAACAACATTCTCAAGACAGCTCCTGCGCTTAGGCCTTTCTTCCCGTTCATCAAAACGCCAACCAACATCCTGATTACAGGGTTTGAATCTATGGGTGTTGGAGCTGTTGGGAATGCGTTCAACATTGCGAAGCAGAACAGTTTCAACCCAAGCGCAACATTGTTAGATATTCAAAAGAAGTTGCTGCAAGACCCAGCTCAATCAGCTCTTTATGCGGGTCAAGTTGCAACGATGAGTTTAATCATCACGACCGTCTGGGGACAAGTGATGAGCGGTGCGATGTCGGGTGGCGGTCCTGCCGTTTACATGCCACAAGGCAAGCGAAAGGAAGCGCAGTATGCGTGGAAGAAGCAAGGGAATGAGGCTTACACATGGAAGACCCCAGCGGGGAATATCCCTTTTGCAAGGATGCCGGAGCCATTCGCAACAATCATGCGGATGACTGCTGACGCTGGCAGCTACTCGGCATATATGACGACAGAAGAACAGGAAGGCGTCACTGCTGCAATTGCTGGATTGATGGCCACAAGCGTGTTTGATGCTTCTTTCTTTGGCAGCTTGCAGACGTTCTTAGATGTCTTCACTGATCCTTCACGGATCAACAGCAACGTCGGCAAGTTGGCTAAGGACTATGCAGCTACGCAAGTTCCATTTGGTGGATTGTTGTCTCAGATAGATAGAGCTAACGATCCATACAAGGGGATCATCGAGCCTGTTGGAATCACTGAAATGTGGAGGATCCATGAGAACTTGTTTACTAGCGGCATTTTTTCAAAGATTGCGGATCGGATGCCAGGAGTCAAAAGGCCTCAACACATTGATCCAGTTTCTGGCGATCCAGTCTTTATCTATCCAGGCTATGGACCTGAGGGGATGAACCCATTTGAACAGTCCATTCCAATGTTCCCAAGGAACTTAAAAAGCGATGAAGCTTATGACGTGCTGTTTAAGGTCACTGGCGGTTTCACTCAGTACGGAGGAGCCAACAAGCTGACGGATGCGGAGCAGCAGCAGCTAAATGGCTTGATTTCAAAGGTAAGGATTAAAGGGGTGTCATTGCAAGACGCAATCATCAGGTTTGGAAGGCGGCCTGACGTTGCTGAGTACATGAGACTCAAGGGCAACACAACGCTAAATGTAAGAACAAAGATACAGGACGAGCTAAACAAGATCAGAAGACAGTACGAAGCTATTGGCTACAGAGACCTTGTAAGACTAAACGACAACGTTATGATTAGAGAAGCAAAGCTTAGTGAAATTAAGAGAGAGAAGAAGGCTGGTAACTGGCAAGAGCAAGAAAGGATGCAGACAGAGTTGGACGGATTGTTTAGCCGAGCCCGCCGAGGTTACTAGCGGTAGGCTTGTCTTAATGCAACTCTTTGCCAATGGCTACCTGGACATATAGCGGGAACATCTACGACGCTTCGCCGCCGGGAACTACAACATTCCCGCTGACCACTGAAACCGGCAATGTAATCAACTACCTTCAACGCTCGCACATTCATGTGTACAAGAGCGTTGACAGTGGTGCTGTATATACTGAGTTGACATTCAACGCTGACTATCAGTTCAATACAGAAGGAACAGAGATTGTTCTAAATACTGGAATAGCGGCAGGAGAATGGATAAAGCTTTTACGCATTACTCCTTACCAAACAGAGTACGTTGAATATCAAGCGTCTAGCCAGCTAACAGCTGGGCAGCTAAATACTGGAGAGAAGTTCTCCATGTACGTTGATCAAGAACTGTATGACGGTATTGCGGTTGTAAATGAAGGCTTTATCACTGAGGCTCCTAATGATGGGAACCTCTACGGCAGAGAGAGCAATGCCTGGGCAGTAGTTCCTCCGCCAGGCATTGCTGACGCTCCATCAGATAACAAGGAATATGTAAGGCTTAATGGCGGCTGGAGTGAAATTCCCCCTGATCAGGGCGGAGTCCCTGAAGCTCCAATTGATTCCAAAACTTACGGCAGGAACAACGCTACTTGGGTTGAAATAACAGGAGGCGGTGGCGGCCTGGACTACAAAGGAACTCGTGATCTCACTCTTGCTGCTCCTTCCACTAGCTCAGATGGAGACCTGTACGTCAATACAGCAACATCAGGTGTTGTCGATAACAGTTGGACAGGAATTGGCGGTAGTGCCCTAACGGGAGCAGAACGTGTTGCCTATGACGGCGTGTCTTGGGAGATGTTACCGGCACCGTCTGGAGGCGTTGAATTGATCGTTGCTGGAAATGATGTCACGGTTAATTCATCAGATCCAGCAAAACCTGTGGTGAGTGTGACTCCAAACAGTTTTATCCCTTACGACGTTTCATCCCTTGCTTCTCTTCCATGACTCTGCAAAATTCAGACAATTTTGTTGTCAATCGTTCAAGCGTTAATTATTCAATTGAATCGGAGAAACTTGTGGCAACACTTGAAGACACAGACTTGATGGTTGTAGGAAGGGGTTCAACTCCTTACAAAATCACAGGGAAGGAAGTGAAAGACAGTCTTGGAGGAGGAGGAGGAATTTTCCCCAGTGACAATGACTTAACTGTTAGCCCTTCTGTTCCTGGCAGTGGAACAGAACTTGATCCTTACATTCTTACGATTCGTACGGCAGCTCCAGCGGGTTCAACAATATTGACTTCAGAGACGATTACATTTACTGCGCAGCCGCCTGACACCAATGTTGTTTGGACTGATAACAGCACAGGAGCAGGGACACGCTTCAATCAGCCTGTAACTCAAACTGATTCCAATGGCCTTTGGTCTGGCCAACTTCAGTATGCAGACGTTCCTGACAGCACTCAGGATGTTGTCTATGTCGGCGACCTGCAGATCGGCGTGTTGTATTTCAGGTGGACTGTAGATCAGAGGTTGGTCGCAGAGGTGCCTACCGTTGTCAACTCTGTGCTTTTGGTTGAAAGCAGTCCTGAAGGAGATAGATTTACTAATAGTGAGTTTGTATTTACCTCAGACATCGATGATGGCATCCCACTTGCTGAGAAGACTTTTGATGCTTATGTCTCTGGTACGTTTGACACCGAAATAACCCCACGAACCAGTGCAGTTGTCAGTGAGAATTCAGCCATAGTCCATGGTGACTGGAATGCAGCACCAGCAGCAGAGAATAACTTATGGTATGGAGTAACCTACGGCAACGGAAAGTTTGTCGCAGTTGCAATTAATGGAACCAACAAAGTGATGTATTCCACTGATGGTGTTGACTGGACATCAGCAGCATCAGCTGGCAGCGGTGATTGGTTTTCAGTGACCTACGGCAACGGAAAGTTTGTCGCAGTTGCAAATAATGGCACCAACCGTGTGATGTGGTCAACTGATGGTATTAGTTGGACAGCAGCAGTAGCAGCAGAAGCTAATGGTTGGACTTCAGTAACTTACGGTGATGGAAAGTTCGTCGCAGTTTCAGGTAGTGGCGCCAACCAAGTGATGTATTCCACGGACGGTATCAGCTGGACATCAGCATCAGCAGCAGAAGCTAATGGTTGGAATATAGTCACTCACGGCAATGGAAAGTTCGTTGCAGTTGCAAATAATGGAACCAACCGTGTGATGTGGTCAACTGATGGTATCAGTTGGACGTCAGCGTTAGCGGCAGAAGCTAATAGTTGGCGTTCAGTAACCTACGGCGACGGGAAATTTGTTGCGGTTGCAAACAGCGGAACCAATATCGAAGGAGAGTAAAACAGGAGCTTCCTCGTGGTCGCCAACTTCCGTATGGTCACCATCATGGCTGATTTCGGCCGCTCCATCCTCTGACGCTTCTGCGCCATTCAACGCAGGGGCGATGCCAACGCTCATGACGGAAGCGGCTAAGCAAAGCACGAAGCACCGCATTGCTGCTCTTATACTTGCGTGCTGGTGTGACATCCAACTCATCGTGATCATCATCTTTATCCTAGTCAGCAGTCAGTCAAAACTGTTCCATCGGAGCACCTAATCGGTGAGGCCAATGTTTCGGCAAGTGGTTACCACGGTACGTGGGCCACTGCCAGCATTGACAAACACAGCCTGCCGTACGCAATGGTTAAGAGAGATAGAGAAGAATCAGGGCGATAACGGTCGCACCCTCGATCAACGCCGCAGAAATCAGCATTTGAGTCGAGATGGTTCCCCCGGCCTCTGGCTGGCGGGCGATCGATTCAACTGCTGAGCCACCGATGCGGCCAATTCCCAAGCCGGCGCCGAGAATAGCCAAGCCCATACCGATTCCGATACCTACGGTTCCTTCTACCTGTGCCAACAACATTGCCATTTCAAACATCTTTGGATAGCTCCTAAGTCATCTCTCGTGAAGTGCTCAACAACCACGAACGAATTGGGTGTGCCGAGCAAAAATTGAGTTTGGGTTCTAAAAAAGGGATTTAAATACCATGAATCGTTCCGGCGACCGGTTTAGCCTGCAGGATCGGGCATGGGTGTGATTCTTTGTGGATCTGCGATTTTGTCGAGGTCCATTTGGTCTTCATCTCTGAACGGATGCTCTTCTAGATGATGGTCATCATGGTGACTCGCAACCAGTGAGATGAACAGCACGCTCAGGAAGGTAAATATAAAGGCTTGCAGGAAACATATAAACAACTCAAGGAGCGTAAGTACGATGCCGGCAATGATCACCGCGAACTGAACACCGAAAGCCATGCCGTGACTCACTTCTACTGCGGCAAAGATCAACCCGATAAATGCAGCGAGCACCAAGTGCCCTGCCATCATCGTGCCGAATAGTCGCATTGCTAAGACCACGCATTTGATGAGCAGGCCCAACCACTCCAAAAAGTAAAGTGGAATACCGATGAGTAACATTTTCTTGTCTTGCCAACCCAATGGGTTGAAGTGAGCAAAGAAGGCCTTTGCACCTGTTTCCCTGATGCCGATGTAGATGATCGCGATGAATGTACCTGTCGCAAGCACGACGTTCAGTGATAAGCTGCCGGTCGCCGTGCCTCCGATGTGCAGTAGATGGCTATCGTCGGTTCCAAGTCCGTAAGCAGTCAGGTACAAGGCTGGGCCAATCGGAACCAGACCCAACACATTGGCGAACAGGACGAAGAAGAAAATTGTCCAAATGTAGTAAATGTATTAACAGCTGAATTTGCAAAAAGATCAACTAAACTTACTTATAGAGCAATAGATGATTTTTCTTACAATGAGATGTTAGAAGAAAAAAGACAGATGGTTGAAGATACATTAATGTCTCAAGCACAGTTAAAAGTTACTGCAGCATTATTAGAACAAGGATTAGATACTGAATCTGAAGAAGCACAACAACAACTTAGTCCAGAAAATTTAAAAACACTTCCTGAAATAGAAGGTTACTTTAAGAAGAGTTATAGATCTATGGTTGAACAGTGGGCTGATCATCAACATAAAGTTGATGTAGAAAGATTTAGAATGGAAGAGCTAGAAGAAAGAGCTTTCCGTGATATGCTTATTACAGATAGAGAATTCTGGCATATGCGAATGATGGAAGAAGATTATGAAGTAGAACTATGGAATCCAGCAGTTACCTTTTATCATAAGTCTCCTGATGCAAGATACATTTCTCAATCAAACTGGGTAGGGAAAATAGATATGCTAACTCCTTCAGATGTTGTAGATAAATATGGATACCTAATGTCAGAAGATCAATTAGAAGCTTTAGAAGCTACATATCCTATAAGAGCTGCCAATTATGTAATAGGTGGTCAACAAAATGATGGTAGTTTCTATGATCCTACACAGTCTCATGAATGGAATACTAGCATGCCTTCATTAGCAATGAGACAATATACTACTGCGACATCTATGAGTGGAGATGACATTGTATCTAAAATATTATCTCAAGGTCAAGAAAATGGAGAACCTAATAGTAATTATTTATTAAGAGTAACAACATGTTATTGGAAGTCTCAAAGAAAACTAGGACACCTGACAAAGATTGATGATGCTTCTGAAGTAATTAATGAAATAGTTACAGAAGATTATAAAGTAACTACAAAGCCTATATATGATACTAGATTATTTAAAAATAAATCTAAAGACAATTTGTTATATGGTGAGCATATTGATTGGATATGGATTAATGAAGTATGGGGTGGTATTAAAATAGGACCAAATTTACCAAGTTACTGGGGAATGAATAACCCAGATGGATTTTCTCCTATGTATATAGGTATAGATAGAAAGTCAATAGGTCCATTAAGATTTCAATTTAAAGGTGATAATAATCTTTATGGTTGTAAACTTCCTGTAGAAGGAGCTGTATTCTCAGATAGAAATACTAAGTCAACAGCACTTATTGATTTAATGAAACCTTTTCAAATTGGTTATAATATTGTAAACAATCAGATAGCTGATATATTAGTAGATGAACTTGGTACTGTAATTATGTTAGACCAAAATACTCTTCCTAAACATTCATTAGGAGAAGATTGGGGTAAAGGTAATTTAGCTAAAGCTTATGTAGCAATGAAAGACTTTAGCATGTTACCATTAGATACTTCTATTACAAATACAGAAAACGCATTAAACTTTCAACATTTCCAAAAGTTAGACTTAGATCAGACTAACAGACTTATGTCTAGAATTCAATTATCTAATTACTTCAAACAACAAGCATATGAAGTTATAGGTGTTAATCCACAAAGAATGGGTCAGCAAATATCACAACAAACTGCTACTGGAGTAGAACAGGCTGTTAATGCTTCTTATGCTCAAACTGAAACTTTCTTTATACAGCATTGTGATTACTTAATGCCTAGAGTTCATCAAATGAGAACAGACTTAGCACAATACTATCAGTCTACTACTCCTTCTACCAGGTTAACATATATTACAACTGCAGCTGAAAAAGTAAATTTTGAAATAAATGGTACGGATTTATTATTAAGAGATCTTAATATATTTTGTACTACAACTGCTAATCATAGAGCAGTATTAGAACAGCTTAAACAAATGGCAATGCAGAATAATACTACTGGAGCTTCTATATATGATTTAGGAAAAGTTATTCAATCTAACTCTATAGCTGAACTTAATAATACTATGAAAGCTTCTGAAGAAAAACAACAGCAGCAAAAACAACAAGAATCACAGCAACAGCAACAAATGCAAGAACAGCAGATTCAAGCTCAACAAGAAGCTCAGCAGAAACAAATGGATTATGATGAAACTCAGAAAGAGAAAGATAGACAAAAAGATATTCTTATTGCTGAGATAAGAGCTGCTGGTTATGGTTCTATGATGGACATTGATAAAAATGAGCAAAGTGATTTTATAGATGCAATGGATAGAATTCAAAAAACTGATCAGTATCAACAGCAAACAGATCTTCAAGAAGAAAAGGAAGTTAATAGAATGAGTATTCAAAATCAAAAGACTCAACTTGAAAGAGAAAAGATACAAGCTCAAAAAGAAATAGCTGATAAACAAGTTCAAATAGCAGCAATGAATAAAAATAAATATGACAAGTAATGGATACGTTTGAGATATTAACACAATATGGAGTATTAGGCATATGGGTTCTGTATGCTATTACTAGAGAAAGATGGTTATTAAGAAAAATTGAAGAAATTTCTGAGAGATCATCTAAAGAACGTGAGGTGTGGCATCAAGAAAGAGAGCAGTTTATGAGTCAATGTCATTCAGAAAGAGAAAACTTTATAAAAGAGATTGCTTTAGTAAGAGCAGAAGAAAGAAAATTTTACATAAAAGAACTTGAAAAGATAACTAAAAAAATTAATTAGCTATATAATGTGAAAAAATTAAATAAATTTTTTATAATTATTTTAAATTTTTAAAATTTATTTAGTATATTAAAGTATAACCAACAAAAATTAAACAATGGCAGAAGAACTAAATGAGGAAACTCAAGTGCAAGATTCTACAACGGTAGAACAGATTGATGTAAATATTGAAGAAATGTTCGGTCAACCTGGAGCTGAAAGTATAATGCTACCAGCAGATGAGATTGAACCAGAAGTAGAGCAAAAGAAGTCAAATCTTTTTTCTAAAGGAGAAGAGTTTGATCCAACGTTCATTGACAAGACTGAGGATAAGGTTGAAGAAACTGTTGAAGCAACAGAATCAACTCCACAAGAAGGAAAGGCTTTAGTAGATGAAGCTCTTTCTGAACTGGATGATATGATTTCTGATGCTGAGGAAACTGAATCTAAACCAGGAAGACCTAAACTTGATAAGAGTGGTCTTGCTGAATTAGCAACTAAAATGATTGAGGAGGGTACTCTATTTGGCTTTGATGATGATAAAGATATAGAAGAATATACTACTAAAGACTTTAGAGAATTATTTGAAGCTAACTTTCAAGAGAGAGAAGCTAAGATAAGAAGAGATACTCCAAAAGAATTTTTTAATTCACTTCCTGAAGAACTTCAAGTTGCTGCTAAATATGTAGCAGATGGTGGTACAGATTTAAAAGGGTTATTTAGAACTCTTGCTCATGTAGAAGAAATGATTGATTTAGATCCTTCTAATGAACAACATCAAGCAGAGATTGCAAGACAATACTTACATGCTACTAGATTTGGAACTGCTGAAGAAATAGAATCAGAGATTCAAGATTGGGCTGATATGGATAGACTAGAAAAGAAAGCTAATCAGTTTAAACCTAAGTTAGATAAGATGCAAGAACAAATAGTTACACAACAACTTGCAGAACAAGAAGGCTTAAAGAAACAACAAGAAGCAGCTGCTAAAGATTATATGGATAATGTTTATGATACTTTAGCTCAAGGAAATTTATCAGGACTTAAATTAGATAAGAAATTGCAGAGTCAATTATATTCAGGTTTAGTTCAACCAAGTTATCCTTCTATGTCTGGAAAACCTACAAATTTATTAGGACACTTATTAGAGAAGTATCAATTTGTAGAACCAAGACATGATTTAATTGCTGAAGCACTTTGGTTATTATCTGATCCATCAGGATATAAGACTAAGATTAAAAGCATGGCTTCTAAAGAAACTGTTGAAAAAACAGTAAGGCAGTTGAAGACAGCTCAGTCTAAAAAGCTTAGTTCTTCTTCTACTCAAGACAACACACCGTCTGCAGGTAGAAAAAGACAAACAAAGAAAACAATACAGAGACAGAACAATATGTTCAAAAGATTTTAAATTAGTAAACAATAAAAACAAAATAAAAAATGGCAACTCCAGTTTTAAACAATGGTATCTTTCTACGGGATACAGCCTATGAGGCAAGTTCACACGTAGACTCTTACCACTTGGTTAACATGTTGAAAGATGCAGAACCTATGGACTTAGGTCCGGTAGACCTTTGGGCTATGGCTCAGAAAGTTGAAATGCCTCTTTATCAAATGTCTAGCTTTGGTGGAAAGAATGTAATTCAAGTAGATAATGCTCGTGGAGAGTATAAATGGCAAACACCTGTATCTAAAGATCTTCCTTATGTAGTTGAGGATATTGATCCTACTTTAGCAAACACTAGAGGTGCAGATGGTACTACTTTTCGTATTAAGTTAAGTGAAAGAGAATTTGGACATGGTGATATCATCACATATGACAAATACAATGGTGCTGAACTTTACATCACTGATGAGGATATTCTTCCTACAGGTGATGGGTACATCTATACAGTTCAGATGGTTAATAATAATAACTCTGCAACTTTTGATGCTGCTTATTTAGCAAATGGAACTAAGTACTTTAGAAAAGGTTCTGCTAGAGGTGAGTATGGTGAAAGATTCTCTGACATCAAAACTAATGCAGGTTTCCGTGAATTCTACAACTATGTAGGTGGAGCAGAAGCACATGTTCATTATTCAGTTTCTTCTAGAGCTGATCTTATGATCAAAGGTGGAATGAATGCTGATGGAACTATTCCTGTAACTGAGATTTGGAAAACTAGTGGTGATGCTAAAAATCCTTCTGTAGCTTCATTAGAAGATATGGTAAAAACTATGGGTAAAGATAAAGTAAAGAGAGCATTTGATAATGGTGATCTTTCTAGATCTTTCCTTACTGGTATGGAAGCTGCTCACTTAACTAAAGTAGCAAATGACATCGAGTCTTACCTAATGTGGGGACAAGGTGGTAGAGTTAGACAAGACGGACCAGATGATTTAAGATTATCTGTAGGTCTTTGGGCACAGCTTGATAATTCTTTCAAAAGAGTATACAACAAGAATAACTTCAACCTTGATTTATTCCGTTCTGAGATTTATAATTTCTTTAATGGAAAAGTTGAATTCCAAGGTCCAGATCCAAAGAGACAACTTATTGTTCAAACTGGTATGGGTGGAATGAGAATGGTTAATGAAGCTATCAAGAGAGAAGCAGTTGCTTCAGGTCTTGTAATTCAAGCTGCTGACATAGGTGCAATCACTGGTCAAGGAATGGATCTTAACTTCGGTTTTGCTTACACTTCTTATGTGATTCCATTTTTAGCTAACGTTAAGTTTGTACTTAACCCAGCATTTGATAATGTTAATACTAATGATATTGAGAACCCAATCATTGATGGATTCCCATTATCTTCTTATTCATTCATTATCTTTGACATCACTGATAACACTAATGATAACATCTTCTTATTGAAGTTATCTTGGGATAATCAACTTAAGTGGTGGTATCAAAATGGTACAATGGACTACATGGGACGTAGCCAAGGATTCCAGTCTTCTGGTCAATTCAATGGATACAGAGTCATGATGTCACAAACAATGCCAGCTGTATGGGTAAAAGACCCAACTAAGGTGTTGAAGATTGTTATGAGAAACCCAGTTACTGGAGGATCATTCTAATCTAAACTATAAATTCTTAAAAGGGGGAGGTAAAGTCCTCTCCCTTTTTTTTTAATAACCAACAAAAAATCAACAAAAATGAAAAGTAATAATTTTACAATGGTGCAAACACCAACAACTTCTACATCCTCAAAAATCTCTATCAGACCTTATTTTGATGGTAGAATGGAAAACATGGGATTAGAAAACTATGGATTAAGTTTATTTGATGGAGTTACTCATCAAGAACAATTAGCTTGTTTAGAAATTAATGGTATCATTAGATATCTTACTGGTTTAAATGAATTTGCTCCAGAAATAAAAACTCTACCGTCTGAACTTAAAGATGCTAGAATTAAAAAAATTAGAAATGCAGTTTCTGACTTAGAAAAAGAATTAGCTGCAAATGTTATTGATCCAGAAGATAAAGACTTTTGGAACAAAGTAAAATTACTGAAACCTGATAACATGGAGTTTTGGAATAAGATTGAATTAACTGTAGGAAATCAGCCCATAAACTTAAATGTAATGGATCCGTATGACAGAATAAAATTATTTGCAATTGAAGCTGGAGGTTTTTCTCTTGTAGCAAAAAGTTATGATGATGCAAGATCAAGACCAACTCCACCTAAGTTCTATTTAGATAAAGAAGAGCAGACAGTATCTACAAGAACTGAATATAAGAAAATGCGAAATAAAGCACTTTCAGAATTACAAAAGTTATTTGATAAGAATAGTACTAAGTTATTTTATGTTGCTAAAGTTGTAGATGTAAATAGTCCACAATATAAAAAGTCAACTCCTTTAGATGTTATTTATGAAAATATGGATAACCATATAAATGGAGAAGGTATGGAAAGTAACTTAGAAAGAGCTGTAAATAATTTCTTAACTGCTGTAAACTTAGACATGGAAACATTGAAGATTAAATCAATTGTTAAAGATTCTGTGTTTTTTAAACATATTGTAACTAAGAGTGATGGTCATATATATCACGCTAAGAAAAATGCTATACTAGGAAGAAATGTTTCTGATGTATTAGAGTTTTTAAAGAACCCTCTTAATGAAGATATACTAGATGACTTAAGTAAAGAGTGTGAAAAATATTGGAAAAGTTAAATTTAAAAAATAAAAGTTATGCCAGGATACGGAAAAAAAATGTATGGAAAAGGTGGATCATCATTAGATCCAATACCTGCAGGTAATAAAGGATTACCTAAATTATCTAAAGCAGTCAGAAACAAAATGGGTTACATGGGAACAGGTGGATCTGCCTTAGAGTCATCTATGAACGGAATGATGTATAAGCATGGAGGTTCTTGCGGTAAAAAGATTCTTGGTAAAAACTTAAGAAAAAAATAGAAATTATGAAAAAGTTTGATTATACACCTAAAGGAATTAAAAAAGCTAGAATGGGAATGATGATGGAAACAGGACCGGATGCTATTATGAAATATGGTGGAGGCTGCGGATGTGGTAAAAGAATGCCTAAGTATTCTAATAACCCTAGAACTATCCAAGGCAGACAACTTAGATCAGGCGGTTCTGTGTAAAATTTTGTTTAATGATTAAATTTACAACAATGAATAAAAAAGAAATGCAAGACTGGGAAGACCGTAGTGCAATGAATACTTTATTAGAAGCTAAAAGAATTAAAGAAAATAGTGCACTAATGAAGAGAGTAACAACTTTGGCTAAAAAAGAAGCTACTAAATTTCAATCATTAGCTAGTGGAGGATCAGTTAAACCTAAAAAAACTTTATCTAGAAAGAAAACTCTTAAAAGAAAGTAGTATGCCTAACGCAGATGTTAAAAATATGGAGGTCTTAGAATACTTTAGAAAAGGAGGATCTAAGAAGAAAAAGTCTAAGAAAGATGCTTGTTATAGAAAAGCTAAGGCTAAGTATTCTGTATTTCCATCTGCCTATGCAAGTGGATACATTGCTAAATGTAGAAAACGTAGAGGTAAGATAAAGTAATGGCAGTAAGAAAAACAGCTAAGGGTGCAGCACTTAAACGTTGGTTTAAAGAAAAGTGGACTGATGAAAAGGGTAATGTATGTGGATCTTCTAAAAATAAAAAAACTAAGAAGTGCAGACCTAGCAAAAAGGTTTCTAAAAAAACTCCTAGAACATGGGGGTCTTTATCTAAATCTCAAAAGGCAAAAGCTGTAGCTGAAAAGAAAAGAACCGGCATGGGTAAAAGAACTAGTGCTATAAGAAAAAGAAAAACTAAAAAGAAGTAATATGGCATATGCAAAAAAAATGGCAACTAAAGTTGGCAAGTATAAAAAAGGTGGTGCTTTTAAAGCTCACATGATGTACAATCCTAAAACAGGAAAAGGTACCATGGCTAAAAAAATGGCTGATCATTTACGTATGAAGAAGTTAGGTTATACCCATACTAAACCTAAAGCTAAGAAGAAAGGATAATGGCAACTAAGAAAAGTAGTAAGAAGAAAGGAGCTATGAAAGGTTGCAACATTGGTAATGGTTGCAAGTCTAAGAAAGGTGGGCTTACTGCTAAAGGTCGCAAAATGATTAATAGAAAAACTGGTTCTAAACTTAAAGCACCTCAACCAGGTGGTGGATCTAGAAAAAAAAGTTATTGTGCAAGATCTCTTGGTCAGATGAAAAAGTTTCCTAAAGCTGCTAAAGATCCAAACAGCCGTTTAAGAAAAGCAAGAAGAAGGTGGAAATGCTGATAATTTTTTTGTATATTAATATATGAGTAAAACTTTTAAAGAACCAGAAGAAGAAAACAGTCAAGTTTTCATCTACTGGGATTATTAAAAATTAGAGATATGAAAAATAAAACAAACCCTACAGAAGTCCTAAAGTTTTTTAGAGAAGCTAATATGAAGAAAATGGAATTAGGCGGACCTAATCCAAAAAAGGCTAAACGGTTATATGATAGAGGTAATAATATTGAGAGTAAAGCTTACAGTAAGTATCAAGAATCTGAGAAAACTGATAAAGATAAAAAGAAGTATCTTAAGAAAGTATCTAAATCTGATAGAGTAAAAACCAGAGCTTATAAAGCAAGAGTTGGTAGAAAAGTATTTAAAGAAGGTAGATAGTGTCAAAAAAGAAAGATAAAAAGTGGATGCAAAAAGTAAGTGCTTCAATTAAGAAGAGAGGTACTAAAGGTAAATGCACACCTATTACAAAAAAGAGTTGTACAGGTAAAGCTAAAACACTTGCTAAAACTTTTAAGAAAATTGCTGCTAAAAGAAAGAAAAAGAAATCATGACAAATTCTGCAATAGTCATAAAATTAAAACAAAGGATTAATAAGCTTGATAGCCAAGACTATGATAATATAGAATGCTGGCAAGCTGTTGAATCTTTTAATAAAGCACAAGTTGAATGGTGTAGAAGACAGTTGCATGGAATAAATGTTGTTAAAGAGGGTGATGAACAATCTACTAGAAGAAAGGATGATTTACAAGTTTTATTATCTACTGATGATATTAGCATGGTTAATAAAAAAATATATGTAAAAGGTGCTGTACCTAAAGATTATCTTCAATGGAAAAGAGTTGATGTAACAGCATGTAAAGATTGTTGTGAAGATAGAAGAATGACCATATACCTTGCAGAAGAAGGTAACTTAAATCAATTACTTAGAGATGACTCTAAAAAACCTTCATTTGAATGGGCAGAGACTTTTGCAACTTTAATAGGTAATAGCATTCATGTGTACACTAATGATGAATTTGATGTTCAAGATGCAGAACTTACTTATTACAGACAACCTAGACATATTCAAATTCAGGGTTGTGTTGATCCTTATACAGGTATAACTTCATCTGCAGAAGTTGAATCTGAATTTAAAGATGATATTATAGAATTAATTATTGATGAAGCTGTTAGTGTACTTGCAGGAGATATTGAATCTGGTAATCAGTTCTCAAGAGGTCAAGATGGTGCTGAAAGAAATAATTAATTATAATTTGATTATTTGAAAAACTTTTCTTATATTATAGTATATTATTTATTTATAAAATTAAAAACAAAAAACAATGGCTTATTTTAACAACGCTTTTAGAAAGACATTTGTAATGTCTGCTTACGTTGATCCTGTACCAGGTACACCTACTGCTGCCAGTGGTGCACTAACTTCAGGACAATTATCTTTGTATGATGCAAAGACTTGGGCTCCACTAGATGTGGCTACCCCATCAAAATGTCAATTTATTATTGCATCAGGTGCTCCTTATGTAAATGATAAAGTTGGACCTTTCCATGGAGGGTACAAAGAATCAATTAAATCAAAAGGAATTAATCCTAAATTTATTTCTAAAGTATGGGGAACAGCTGCACATGCTGCACAAAATTCTATCTTACATATTGGTACTACACCATTTACTGTAGGTACAGCTGATTGCTGTCCAACTTTCTTATGTGGTGAAAACTATCACTTAAGAGTAGATGTAAAAGGATCTCCTGCATTAAGAATGTTGAATCACCAAGCATATCAAGAAGTTACTGCTTACACTGGATGTTGTCCAGATGGAAGTGTTGCTCCTGTAGCTGTAGATCCAGCACTTGTAATGATTGATTGGGCAAAAGGAATTTATGAAAGTGTTATTCTTACAGGAAGAGGACCTAATGGTAACTACAACTCAGCTCCATTTATTATTCCTGTTGTTACTGTATCTGCTGCAGCTTCAGTTGCTGCTGGTGAAGTAGACGCACTTTATTACCCACCAGGTACAGATGCTGCTGTTATGACTGCTGGTGCTCTTGCAGCTCAAGCTGCTACGGGTCAAGCTGGTGCAGTTACTGCTGCTACTTGGGATACATTTGCATCAGCATTTGCTGCTGGAGATTGTGCAGGTTTAACACTAGTTGGTGCTTATGAAGAAACTAAGTTTGGAGATTGTACTTTCCAACCTTCAGATTTCTACGGAACTGAGCCATTAAGATTATATGCTTCTGAGGTAGATTTAAATGGTGATCCATGTGAGTTTACAGGAATCTGTATTGTTGATGAATGTAAAGGTAGAAAAGCAGAAGGTCTTGGTGAGACTGTTGCTAGAGACTTTATCTTATCAGAGTCTTACAGACAAGTTAACTTTGCAACTGATCTTAGAATCCGTGAGATTACTCAAGGTAATGACATGTTAGGTACAGGAGCTGGACAAGTTGATAGAACGGCATCTTATGATAGATTATTTATCTTACATAGCATTCCAAGATATAACAACCCTTCAGGTACATTTGATAATGATCAATATTTACTTGAGATTGCTGGTCCTGCAGGAACATTAGCTGCTGGAGCATTGAAAAATCTTAAGGATGATATTGATGCTGTAACTGCTGCTGTTGGCAACGATTGTGTTGATCAAGCTGCTCAAGCAGGTGTTCCATGTGCTGCTGCAAGTATTGTTGTAGCATTGTAATATAATACAATTAATTACTCATAAAGGGAGAGTGAGATCTAATTTCTCCTCTCCCTTTTTTTATTTTATCAATTATGGCAAATCATGTATTAAGTTTAGAAATACCTACTGTAGGTAATCCTTGTGTTTTAAAAATATTTGATACAAGTGTTTACTCTGCACAAGTATCTGTATTTGAACCTAAACTTCAAATAACAGTTCCTGGGTATACTTATGCTACAGAAGTTCATTTTCAACCACAGTCATCTCCTACATTAACAGGATGTGATTTAGGTTTACAAACAGAACATTGTGGTCAATCATATGTGAATTTACCTGATGGAATATATGTAGTAAAATATGTAGTAGATCCAAATCATGTGGTCTATGTAGAATATAATCATTTGAGGATAACACAAGCATTGAACCTATATCAAAAGATTTTATGTGATATAGATGTAGCAGACTGTGAACCCCCAGCTAAGGTCAAAGAAAAGCTTGAAGATCTTAGACTAATTAAAATGTATCTAGAAAATGCAAAAGCAAAAGTAGAAACATGTCATGAGTCACAAGAAGGAATGACTCTTTACAATTATGCTTTAAAGCTTTTAAATAAACTAGATTGTAGAAATTGTTAAACCAACAAAAAACCAATAAATTATGGCAGCAGGATCAAAATGTAAAAATTGTGGATCTACACTTTCTTGCGGATGTCAACAAAGAAGAGCAGTTGATGGAGCTCAGACTTGTGCAAGATGCGTAGATGCATACAATAACAAATTGAAACAGCAGAAATTAAAAACTGAAACTAATAAATAAAATGGCTGGTGTTCCTTATTATAAAATAATTGATTGCTGTGATAATAGCAGATTTACTTTTATCAATTTTGTTGATGACGGATCTGGAGTATGGACAGGTGATGGTACATATCAATGGACATTAGCTGATACAACTCTAGCTGTATCTGGATTTTTGTTAGAAGAGAATAAATGTTATACTATAATTTTTCAAGGTAATGTTTTTAATTCTTATGATGCTTTACCTGAAGGTAATTTTGCAGCAAAAGAAGGTTGTACTGATTCAGCAGGAACTCCTTGTGAACCTTGTGGAACAACTCCAGGAGATTACTATTTAAAATTTATAAACTGTTGTGATGAAAACGACATTATATTTTTTAAAGGTGTAGGTATAAATGGAACAATAAGTATACCTGGTAGTTCATCCGGAGGAGGTTTAACAGGTGTTACACAAATTAATATTAATAACTATTTAGGAGTACAGTTATTTGATGGTAATAGTGTAGATGGTTTATCTAAAGGATCTTGTTATACTGGTTCATTAGGTAGTGTAACTGATCCAGCATCTGAAGTAGATTTAACAACTTATAATAGTTTACCTTATCCACCATATGACACTCAGTTTGTATTTGTTGATGGAGATAACTGTGAAAAACTAGATCCTGATGGAAATCCTATATGTCCATCTTGTTCAAAACACCCATGTTATATTCTTACAGAATGTTCAGGTATTGAGCTTCTAATTACAGGACCTTATGATGCCTATAATAATACACACGTTGCTTTAATAGGATATCCAGGAAAAGTATGGTATGTGCAAGAATTTACTCAAGGACCTTGTGATAATGCTAGTTCATCTATAGTGATAGATACAGAAACTGTAGTTGGTCCATGTGCTTGTAACTGTTATGAAGTTACAAATTATGCTGGAGCAATTAATTATATTGATTGTGATGGTAATACTCAAGTAACTTATGCACCTGCAAAATTTTGTGCACAAGCTAGACCTCAGTTACATGGTGTGCAGGGTGTTGATTATATATTAAGTAGTAGAGGGTTATGTGAAGAAGGTTTATGTCCTGAATTATGTTTTGCATTAACAAACTGTTCTCCTGAAACTTTTCCAAGCCAACCAGCTGTTATATATTCTACTTTACAAAGTTTATATGAATATGCTAATAGCAATGAAGTTGTAACAATTGAAGGTTATTCTGGATGTTGGACAGTATCTATAACTGAGGAAGTGACTTCTTGTGATGGATGTACTACAAATATAATAGTTAAAACATCTTTTACTGATTGTGCAGCATGTGAAGGAATAACTGCTTACAAACTTCAAAATTGTGAAAAAGTATATGATGTAATTTATACTATGCAAGATTTATCTGCATATGTGGGTAGAGTTATAAAAGATGATTGTGGTTGTTGGGTAGTAGAAGAAATAAATTATCAACCTCCAAGCACAACTACAATAACACCAGTTTCAGAGTTTGAAGGATGTACAGCATGTTTAGCAACATATTATGCTTTGACAGATTGTAGTAATCCAGATAATATAATTTATACTACTGAAGACTTGTCAGGATATTTAGATATGGTAATTAAACTTACAGATTGTGAGACATGTTTTACTGTAACTAAGTTTGAACCAACTTTAGAAACTCCAATTGGTAATACACAAAGTGTTACTGTTGATTCAAGACATGAAGATTGTTTAGCATGTTTAGATCCTATACCAAGATGTTCAAGAGTATTTAATAACACTACGGAAGATCCTAAGATATTTCCATATATTGATCATGAAGGAAATCCTCAAGAAATATCTGTACCATCAGGAAAGTTCTCTTTAAGAATTTGCGTAAAAGAGTGGAGAGTAGATCCATTAGATACATTTCCATATATTTTTGAATATTTTGGAAACTGTGCAGAGGGCTTCTGTGTTCAAGTGTTTCCAAATAACAGAACAGTAAAACCAGGATATAATACACCAATATGTACATCTGAAAAATATGACAAGATTACTTGTAAAGCTGCAGAAATTGCATATAAAAAAGTACTTGAATTAAGATATGGTATATCTAACTGCTGTCCTGAAGAAGATGAAAAGTGGTTAATTAAAAAAGAATTGATAGAATTGCAAGCATTAACTGATCCAAACTATAAATGTCAAGATCCCCCAGCTTCTTGCAATTGTTAATAATAATTTGTATATTATAATAAGTATGAAACCTTTAAATTTAGATAATAGTCCATGTAACCCAATTTCTTCAAATTGTGTAGTATGGCAAGGACCTGACATTACTTGCATTGATTTATGCAATGGAGATAATGTTTCTGATGTTGTTTATAAATTAGCAACAGAGTTGTGTAAAATAATGGAAACACTTAAGGTTAGTAATTACGATCTTACTTGTTTTAATTTAACAAACTGTGGACCTTCAGATTTTCAAGCATTGATTCAACTATTAATTAGTAAAATTTGTGAATTAGAAGGTGTAACACCTAGTCAAGAAAAAACAACATCTAGTTGTCCAGATTGTGTAGTAACTGTAGCTGAATGTTTTGTTACAGGAAATCAAACTACTATGCAATTAACAGCATATGTAAATTTAATAGGTGAAAGAATTTGTAGTATTATTTCTGACATAGCTTTAATAAATGAGCAGATAGCTGATATTTTAGTTAGAGTAACAAACTTGGAAGATGAACCTGCACCAACATTTACATTACCTACTGTATCTTCAACTTGTGTTATTGGAGCACTTGCATCAGAGACTCCTCATAATATTGATACTTTTTTATCTGAGTTAGTAAATAATACAACTAATGGTTATTGTTCTTATATTTCTGTTTTAGGTTTACCTGCAGATATAACTACAGCAGTAACATCACAATGTGTTGTTGGAGCTGATGCTACTAGAAATAATCCGGGAGTCACATATTCAACACTTGCAACATGGGTAGGGAGTCCTACTACTGTTGAAGATGCCATAACTAATATATGGTTAGTTCTTTGTGATTTATATAATGCATTAAATTCTACAGTAACGGTAACAGATACTAATACAATTGATTTAGAAATAACTACTGATAATGAAATATCAGCAAAAATAAAAGATAGTGGCTGGGTTGATTTAGCAGGTTTTGAGTTTTATTCAGGATCAGCTACTAAACCTCAAGTAAGAAGAATAGGAAATGTTTTACACTTTAGAGGATATGTTTTTGTACCACTTGATAATGGTGCAGGAGGTATTCACGGATTAACTGATTTTTCTGACTATAATAATATTGGAACATGTATTCCAGGAACTAGTGGACCAGGAGCAGTAACAATTAGTACAGGTGGTGTAATATCATTTAATGCTGGTGTTAATGTTATTCCTGCTTCAGTTACAGGAAATAGTTTAGATGCAGATTATAGAATGCCTTATCCAGCAGTTTTATCAAGACCAATTATAGTTACAGGAAGTTATGGTACTGTTTTAACAGCAGCAGCTAGAATTGGTATAACAAGTGCAGGAATTTTATATGTAGGATCTTTAAAAGATCAAGAAGAAATTTCAGGGGCTTCAGGATTTATTGGAGGATCTCATCTTAGATTTATTACTAGTAATGTAAGGTCTGGAGAGAGTATACCTAATTATATTAATACTGACACAGATATTCATAACTTTCCAGCAGCAGGTGCTAATAACCTTGTTGCAGAAACTGATTTTAGTGGAACAGATTATACATGGCCTTTTTCATGTGATGCAGGAAACTCTAGTAATTTAGGAGGATTCTTTGCAACTATAGAAGGTTTAACTGCATTTTTAGCTTGCGATGCAGATGTAGGAGAAGCAAGTTGTTACCCGTAAAAAATTAAAAAATTATATATAAATTAAAAAATAAAATAAAAAATGGCTTGTTCAAATTGTAATACCCAAAATTGTGGATGTGCTAGTGGTACTTATGTAGTATCAGCTACATGTCCACCAGCATGCTCAGAAGTGTTTAACACAGCATGCATTGTCTACACAGGAGTAGACATTACTTGTACTGATTCAGTATCAGGATTAACTAGTACTGTAGTTTCTAGAAATGATTATTTAGATACTATTATTACTAACATTGTTAACTATATCTGTGCTAGATTTAATCCTGCAACTATTCCATCATCTGTGGTAGTATCAGGAGATACATTTATTGCTGTAGCAGCAAATACTGTAGGATATATCACTACATATACTGTAACATTAGATCCAGCAGGATTACCTACAGCTTCAGAAGTTGTTGCAGGAGATAATGTTGTTGTAACTGGAGATGGTACACCTACAACTAATCCTTATGTAATAAATGCTAATGAAAGTATAGTAGCTGTAGATGCTGCTTCTGCTTTAACTTTAGTTGTTGATCCATCAACACCAGGTCCGTATGAGACTACTTATACTATTGGTATTGATAATTCACTTCTACCAGTTACTGAACTTCAGACTTCATTTGGGCATATTTCTATTACTGCTCTACCTAATACACCTAATGCAGGAGATACAACTTATACATTAGAAGTTGATGAAGTTACAATAAGTACTAGTGATGCTAAACTTGATGTTGTTAATACTGCTGCTGGTGGTATTGCACCATTTGAAAGAACCTTTACAGTAGATATTGATGATACTGAAATGGGTAACTTTATTATGGATACTGCAGGAGCTAACATTGTAGCTGCAGGTGGTATCACAGTAGCATACGATGCAATTGCTCATCAAATTACTATTGGGGAAACAATTGGTGTTCCAGATCAGTGGAAAATTATTAGCGATAGTGTACTTGACATTACTGCAGGTTCTCCTACAGATAAATTAAATATAGTAGCTGGTGCAGGTATGGCAGTTGCTTTAGTAGCTGGTGTTAATGAAGGTACGTTTACTATTACAAATGATGACTTAGGTTCTGCTCAAGATATCTTTAAAAATGTAGATTGTAATAATGGTGGTCCTTCAATAGGAATTGCTACTGCAACTACAAACATAGACACACTAACTATGGTTGGTGGAGATGATATTACACTAGGTGTAGCAGGTAACACTATTACAATTAATAATGATATTGATCATGTTTACTCTGATGTAATTGGTGATGATGCAGTTTCATTACAAGCAGGTACTACTACTTCTACTTTAGAAGTTATAGGTGGAACAGGTATTAGTACTTCTGGTGTAGCTGGACCTACTAATCAGCTTACAATTACTAATGACTCTCCAGCAACAAGTGTAGCATTAACTTCAGCCGGAGGTACTGAAACTTTAGTAAATGATGGTGTAGGACCTGCATTAGCAAATAAAGGTCTTACTGCTGGAGTAGGTGTTGCTCTTAGTAGTGATGCAGTTTCTGTAACAATAACTGCTGATGTACAAAGAGCCCCACTGATAACTGGTGTTGGTTATACAGCAGGTTCTGGTACAAGTGCTGCAATACCACATAATATAGTTAATGCAGCTGGAGCTGCTGAAACTTATGTTCAAGTAAGAGCATTCGATGGTGCAACTGATGTAACAAATGATGGACCTACAGTAATAACAGTTTCAGCAGGAAGCTTTACAATACTAAATGCTACTAGAAATATAACTGACTTATTAGTTATAGGATAATAAAACTGTCGCAGGTTTGTTGGTTTCTGTGGCTAACAACAGAAAAGGCTCTACACAAGTAGGGCTTTTTCTTTTTTTACTATATTTGTTATACTTGTTAATCTCATTAATTTTTAGTATATTATTTATATAGTATGGAAGCATTTAAAACACCAAACTTACAAGCTCCAAGGTTTAGAGCAGATACTTATGAAGCTTTAAACAAAGAGTTCTTTGATAGATTTAGAAAAAAATATCCTCAATATAAAAAAATGAAGGATAAAGAGTTAAGAAAAATAGTTAAAACATTTAATAAAACTATTTTTCAAATGGTAATTGATAACAGAAATGGAGTTCAACTACCAGAATCAATAGGCTGGTTGTTCATTGGTACATGTCAACCAAGCAAAAAGAAAAATATTGATTTTGCTAAATCTAGAAAGTATGGTGTAAAGGTTGCCAATAAGAACTGGGATAGTGATGGTAAGCTAGCAAAAATATTCTTTACTAGTCGTGCATTAAAGCATAAGATGAAGAACAGAGAGTTTTGGAGTTTTAGTGCATCAAGAGAATTTAAAAGATCAGTTGCTAAATCATATCCTGAAAATTGGAATATGTATGTAGAGGTTGATCCTAGAGAAACTTTAAAGTTTGCTTACAATAAAAAAGTTGTTTATAAAGAAATTAGTCTTAAAAAACAAGAGCATGATTTAAAAAATTATAATGAATTTGACTTATGACTACAGTAGGAGAATCAATATCTAGAGTAAGAAATACACTAAAGGCGGTTAAAGAAGATCCTTTTTTAACTGATAGAACTATATATCTTTCTATACTAAAGTATGGACAATCTTTGATGAAAAGAGAAGACAATCAATTTAGGTTAATGAAAGTAAGTAATATCTTTAAGACAGTTCCTTATATGGAGTTAATAGAAGTAGATAAGGTAGATGCTGCATGTTACGGAGTATATTCAGGATGTTACTTTAAAAGAACAAGAGAAAAGCTTCCTGAACTTCTTACAGGTATACAAGGACCAATTATACGTACAGTATCTTCAGTAGATGGTTCTATAGAATTATTTAGAACTGATCCAGGAACATTTTCTTCAATGACAAAGAGTACAACTTTTAAATATAATAAAAAGCACTACTTCTGGTTTTTAGATGGTTATTTATACTTTCCTAACCTAGTATGGGATGCTGTAAAAGTTGAAGCAATATTTGAAAATGATGTGGAAACATGTGATTCAGATAAATGTATGATTAGACAAGAACAATCATTAAATATTCCTGATTATCTATTTTCAGAAATAGAACAATATGTAGTAAAAGAATTAACCATGACTATGCAAGTTCCTGCTGATGGATCTGATGATGGTCAAAATACACTTAGATAATGGATTTTAATTATACTTTAAAATATCGAACCTTTGATCAACTTCTAGAAGATGTAACAATTGACTTTAATACCTTTGCTTTAGAAAATATGATTGAGCCTCAGCAGCTTATTAAGATTGCTAAGAAGCTTAATTATGATTTAGGTCTAAGAGTTAATCAACAAAAAGAAATCATCTTAGATGTAACGCATGGTAAAGTAAAGTTACCTGATGATTTTTATACATTTAATTTTGCATATATCTGTGGAGACTTTGAAAGACAAATGGGGTATGATGGATTTGCTGGAGGCACTAACATGCAAGAAGTTAGAATAACTGATGGAACTATTCCTACTACATATAGTGACTTTCCTGCACAAGTTCCAGATCCATGTGATCCAAATAACCCAACACCTTGCTGTGATGATAAAGGTAATTTAGGAACATGTTTAACAAATGATCCTAATCAACCTTATGGAGATGCTAATGTAAAGCCTAGAGTTTTTATGAACTGTAAAGGAGAATCTTATGAATTAATTCAAGTTATTAACTCTTCAGAAACTTTAGTATATAAGGAACTTATTCCTTTAAGAATGAAGGCTAGTCAAAATATAGATTGTGACTGCCCTAATTTATATTATAATACACATAATGAAGGATGGATTAAGTATGGTTTTCTTTATACAAATTTTAAAACAGGTAAAGTCTATTTAAATTACCAAGGGCAAATGGAAGATGATGATGGTAATCTATTAGTTCCTGATCATGATGTTATAAATGAATACTATGAGTATGCATTAAAATCTAGAATACTTGAGAATCTATTTATTAATGGAGAGGATGTATCACAAAGAATGCAGTTAATTGAACAAAGAGCAAAAGCTGCAAGAAACAATGCACTTAGTATAGTAAATACTCCTAACTTTAAAGAGCTTAAACAATTATGGAAAGCTAATAGAAAAGCTCAGTTTGGAAGATATTATTACATGTTTGCTTCTCATAATCCTAATAATCAATTTTATACACATGTATCACAACCTACAGTTATCTAGTCATGGCAAAGCAGAAAAAAGGACTTCAAAATACTACAAATGTAACAAGTCACTCATTTGTAAAAGGTTTAAATAAAGATTCTGATCCAACATATGTTCAGGAAGGAATGTGGACGCATGCTGTAAATGCAGTAAATAATACTGTTGAAGGTAATATAGGTGCAATATCTAATGAATCATCAAATTTTCTTTGTTCCAAAGTCGGTGAAACAATGCCTGCTACAGTTACTGAAAAATTTATAATAGGAGCTATAAATGTTTTTTCAGATAACTGGTTAATATTTACAGCAGGGCATAACTCACAAGGTAAACCTATAACATCTGAGATAGGTTTATTAAAAGAAGATAGATGTATATATCTTCCTGTTGTTCAAGATGCATGTTTAAAGTTTGATAAAAGATATCTTGTATCAGGAGCACAAAGAGAAAAAGAAGATTGCTCTTGGCAAGTATACTGGGCAGATGGATTAAACCCTGATAGATATATAAACTTAGGAGATCCTAAGCTTTGGCCAGATGGTACAACATATACTTGGTTAGGTACAGCAGTAGATATGAATTATTATACTAATTCTGCTGGTAATAAAATATTGTGGCCTGGAGTAACTTGGAATGAAACTTCTACCATGGTTAATAACTGTGAAGTAGTTGAACAAATTAATACACTTGACTGTGATAAAATAAGATTAGCAAGGTTAATGGATACACCTTGTATTAAATTAAAAAGAGGTACTCAAGGTGGGGAGTTAAGAAATGGAACTTACTTTGCAATGATGGCCTATACTATCAATAGTCAAAAAGTAACTGATTATTTTTCTCAAAGTAACAATCAATTTATATTTACTGAAAATGATTTAGAAGGTTCCTTAGACTTAGAAGTAGAAGCTGACTTTGAAAACTTTGATGAGTTTGTTTTAATTATAGTACAAACTATAAACCAAGGTACTGTAGCAAAAGAAGTAGGAAACTATTCAACAAGAACTAATAAGATAAGTATTGATCAGTTAAAGGATCAATTAGTAACAGTTCCTATAGAGGATTTAAATATTCAAACTCCTATATATGAAACTTCTGATCAAATGGTAGAGTTAAATAACTATCTGATTAGAGTAGGACCTACGTCTAAACTAGATTTTAACTATCAACCTTTAGCAAACTTAATTAAAGCAAAATGGGTTTCTACAGAATACCCTGGTGACTATTACGTGCAAGGTGGAAATAAGACTAGTTATTTGAGAGATGAAACCTATGCATTCTTTATTAGATGGGTTTATGATACAGGGGACAAGTCTGCATCATATCATATACCAGGTAGAGCAGTAAATCCAAATGGTTTTACACCTCCTGGTGAAACAACACCTCTTGCAGAAAACTTTCAGATAGCAGATAAAAATAATTTATATGGTGATGAAAAGACTTTTGAGATATATAACACTGCAACATTAGATCCTGGATCACCACTATTAGGTACTACAACAGATGACGGTGGTACTGTAATAGCTGTTGGTGATATGGGTTATTGGGAATCTACTGAAAAGTATCCTGACAATAAAGCATTAGTTTGGAATGCCAGTTCTCATTATTGGACAGGAGTGCCAATAGATCCTGCAACTGGACAACCTGTGCATAATGATTCTTATGATTTATGTGGATTACCTATAAGACACCACAAGTTTCCAGAAAGTTTTATAAATAACAGTACTATAGAAACTGTTAATCATTTTAGATCTGTAGATACTACTAGTTCTGGTGCAGAGTATTTTATCAGAATAATGGGTGTTGCTTTTGAAAATATAATATTACCAAAAGATAATGATGGTAATGATATTGAAAATATTGCGGGTTATGAAATACTAAGAGGATCTAGAGAAGGTAATCAAACCATTATTGCTAAAGGAATGGTTAACAATTTTAGAGATTTTAAAATTAGAGGTTCAGCAGAAAAAGGAAGAACAGGTTTATATGCTAACTATCCTTTTAATACTATATTTCCATTTGGGAATTCTAATAATTCTGCTGACCATAACTTTCAATTTAATGATCCTTATATTAAAAATCTTGGAGATCAAATATCAATACCATTTAATCCGTATGATGACCCACCATTATTTAAAATAAGAAATCAAAATGTAGTACAAGACGTAATGACATTTCATTCTCCTGATACTATGTTTAGAAGTCCTTTTCTTAGTAATCAAGAATTAAAGCTTTACGGTTTCTTGAAAGGGACCTCTACTCAACAATTTAAAGAACCTGATTCACATCCACAGTTTAAACTGTTTTCTGATTTAGTTCTTGTTCCTATATTTTTAATAGGTATAGCAGAAGGTCTTTACTCATTGATAGGTCAAAAAACAACTCAAAGTCCTAAAGCAAATACATCATCTCCTACTTCAGTAGCTAATCCTATGGTTCCTTCTCCTACACAAATTGTTCAAACAGGTGCAGCACAAACTGCAGCTATTGCGTGGAATTCGTTCCTTGCAGCTTATACTCCTGTACAGCAACTTATTGATGCAGGTAAGTTAATGATTGGTTTAGAAACTAATTATATGATTGCAATGAAGGCATTTCAAACTGCTCTTGTTGGAGCATCAACTGAAGGAGCTGTAACACCTGTTACTCAAATTGATAGTTATCAATGGCCTAAGTATGCATATTTACCAGGAATTTTAAGAGCATTAGGAGGATTTAATCAATTCTTATTTTACTTTCAAGAAGGTGCTTCTTTAGCTGTAAGAGCATTAAGATTAGCTATACCAAAGTTTCAATATGCCTTACAGTCTATTGCTCATGGATACTACAGTGAAATGAAAAGAGAAGATAATAACTTTGTTAAAAGATTTTTAACACCAGAAAGTTTTTATCTTAGAAATGCTGTGCAAGAGGTATCAAGATACCAAGATCATACTGGAGCATACAAGTCTTATGCTATTAATAATCTTAAGAGATCTGACACAGTTGTTGTAAGAACTAAAACTGGTCCTCAATATAATCCTTCATTTTCAGATGGTGTAAATATAGGACCTGCTTTTCTTGATATTGATAAATCTTTAGTTACACTAGGTACATTGAATGGAACAACTATTCCTTCTACTTTTCCTCAAGGAGAAATTCCTAGATCAAATGAAGCTACTAAAGATGTACCTTTTAGTTTACCTATTGCTAGTCATTATGCAGCTCTTAAATTTAGATTAAGAAATCAGTATGGACAGTTAAATGGTGTACAACAAATAACTGTTACTCCATGTGAACAAAAATTAAAAGATCAAAACATAGTTACGTTAGGACCTTACTTTACTCCTAATGGAGAAACTTATAATTTAAGTAAAGTTAGAACTCAACCACTTTATAATGGAGATACTTATATAAACAGATATACAGAAAAGAACACAATGTTCTTTTTCCAAAACTGGTTATATAATAAGCCTGATGAAATTGAATATAATTATATACTTCAGAAGATGATTCCTGAACCAAGGTTCTGGGTTAATTCAAAAGAATTTGATGTTCAAGATTTAGCACCATCAAACTTTCTTACTCCTACTGGTGCAAATACTCCAAGTATGGGTACAGGGTGGCTACCTACAAGTTTTTATAATTTAGATTTTAGAAAAAGTGATAATAGGTATTATGATTATGAGGATGACTCTGTACAAGGTAGTGGGTATCCCGGATTCTTTAGAGCTAAAGATGCATATTTCTATTTAACTAATTCTGGAGTTAAAGACTTTTTTGTAGAGAGTGAAGTATTAGTTGACTTTAGAGAACAAGGAGATAGTATACAAGCTAAACATTATGACCCATACAGATATACTGAGTATGAGCAAATGTTTAACACTGATCCTAAAATTATAACAGCAGGTAATACTTATTTATATGACTATTCATTAAGTGTAAGTAAAATATACAATCAATACTTTACACAAGGAAACTTACAGAATAGAAACTATGACCCATCTATAGCAGAGTTATGTTATACATACTTACCTGATAGAATACTTTATTCTTTACCACAACAGATTCAATCATTTAAAGATAGTTGGTTTGTATTCTTAGCTAATAACTATAAAGAATTTGAATCTCAAATCAGTGGGGCTAAACCTGTTGGTAAGACAGGATTACTTTTAACATTTAAGAATGCAAGTCCTTTGATGTTCCAGGGTGTTGATCAAAGAGAAGATTACTTAGGTGTTAAAGCTACTATAGGTGACGGAGGTTTATTTGCTGCTACTCCTGTTAATGTAACATTAGCAGACAAAGAGTTTGAGTATGGTTCTTCACAAAACAGATTATCTGTAATATCAACTCCTGCAGGAATATTCTTTATATCTCAAGAGCAAGGTAAAATATTTTCTTATTCTCAAGGTCTAGATGAAATATCTAAAACAGGAATGAAGTGGTGGTTTAATAACTTTTTACCATATAGATTATTAAATGATTTCCCTGACTATCCTTATACAGATAACCCTGTATGTGGTATAGGATGTCAATCTGGTTATGACACTGGAAGCACTATAGTATATTTTTCTAAAACAGACTTTGAATTAAAACCTGAGTTTAAAGGTAAAGCAAGTTATGTACCTTTAATAACTGAAGGTAGAAATAAAGGTAAAGGAGATTACTTTACTCTAAGAGATAAACCAGGATTACAAATAAAACTTGGAAATCCTATATTATTTAAAGATGCATCTTGGACAGTAAGTTATGATCCTAAAATGAAATTCTGGGTATCATTCCATGACTGGCATCCAGACTTATATATTTCTACTAATAGAACATTCTTAACAACTAAGAAGGATGGTATGTGGAAACACAATTCTATTTGTAATAGCTACTGTAACTTCTATGGAGCTGATTCAGCATTTGAAATAGAGATACCATTTCCAACTGGTCAAAATGTTACTACATTAAAATCTATGCAATACATCTTAGAAACTTATAAAAGGACTTCTGATAATTGCATTGATGCTTTCCATGTTTTAGATGCAAACTTTGATGAAGCAGTTATTTATAATACTGAACAAGTGTCTGGATATTTAAATTTAAATTTATTTCCTAAAAATAATGTAGTCTTAAGTCAGCAATATCCAAAATTAAATACTAACTTACAGTCATTTGATATATTATTTTCAAAAGAAGAACAGAAATATAGATTTAATCAATTCTGGGATATTACTAAAGATAGAGGTGAATTCCCTCAAGGATCAGGATATCCACCAACTGGACCATTAGTTCCAGGTACTACAGAGTTGTTAGGTAACTATCCTCAAGAAACTATTTGGTTGACTGAACCTAATGGTTACCAAAGACTTTTAAATCAAGCTAACTTAGATTATTCTAAGGCACAGCTTCAAAGAAAAAAGTTTAGACATTATTTAAATTTCTTAGTTCTTAAAAGAAAAGCATCAGGGGATGAAAATATGATTGTTAAAATAGTTAATAGTAAAAGCCAAATATCTCAAAGGTAATGAGTAAGAATAAAAGAGTACTTAGTAGAATTGAAAAGGAGCTTAAGAGAAGAAACAAGCAACGTTATAGTAGAAGTATTTCTGCTACCAATCAACTATTTACACCAAACTATTTAACAAGCAAACCTTCAAGAAGAAGAGTCTTTGATCCAAATGCTCAGTATTTTGAAAATGGTGGGACAAATAAACCATGTCCTGAAGGAATGCGTTATGACATTGTTTTAGATGATTGTGTACCTTTAGTATATGACTATAAATATACAGAAGATGAATTAAAAAAATATAGAGAATTAACTCCTACACATAAACATTATTTTAGACCCAAAAAAGCAGCAGAGGATTGGAATCTTCCTTTGAACAATCCCATGTTAAGAAGAATGTATGATATAAACAGTATTCCTTATCCTGAAGAGTGGAATACTAAAGACTTCATTGGTCCTGAACAAAGCCTTGATGAAATAAAATGGGGAAATGTAAAAGATGCTATGAAAGACATGCAACAATCTTATATTGATAGATTGATTGAGCAGCTTGAAGAAGCAGGTGTACCTGAAAAAGATTGGGAATATTATATTAGAAATGCCCAATTTCAAGAAGATGAAGAATATGAAAAACAAACTTCTCCTAATCAAATTTTTAAAGATGCTCAAGATAAATATCAAAAAAAATTAGAAGAATGCGGGTGTGTTGAAAAAATTCTTGTAGATAATAAAATAGAAGAAAAGTGTGTACCATGTGAATCACAACCTATGGCTAAAGCAGGAGGAATGACTGATGATAAATCTATGATGGGTTATAGAGATGATTCACAGTATAGAAATGAACCTTACATAGATATAAAGACTCGTACTGGTGAGATAGACATGTCTAAAACAGGAATTCCATTATTGGCTAATGGAGTGTACTTACCACCTTATTCAGGAGTACATCAATTTGATACAAATGTTGTAAGAGAAATACCTTTAGCTCAAAGAGGTGGACAGCTTCCTAAAGCTCAATTTGGTATACCAGGTGTAATAGATATGCAATCTATTCCAAAACCTGAAGAGCCAAGCAAGTTGAGTACAACAGACAAAACCCTTACCCAAAAAGTTGATGAGGTGTTAGGATATACAGGTGATAAACTGGATGAAGTTTTTGAGGATGGTATTGATAAACTTGCAGAGTGGGGTATCTATCCAAATATGGAACGAAATAGAGAGTACTATAGAAAGAAAGCAAATAGACAAAAAAGATATGAAGAAGACCTGTATAAAGCTTTTAAAAGACGAATACCTAAAAGTATAACTTGTGGTGAAGGCATGCTGTTTGATCATAAAACTAACAAGTGTATTAGTGAGGAAGAATATTTTAAAAAATATCCAAGAACAGAAAAACTCAATAAAGCTATTTTAGAAGCTAATGAAAGTTTTCCTAAAGATGTACAATGGTTTAGAGATTATATGAATTCTCCTATGTATAAGCAAATGCTTCAGCAATCATTAGAAGAGGATTATAAACAAAAGAGTGCTGAGGGTAAACCAAGAGTAAGTCCTGTGACAGCTCTTAAAAATATAACTGCTCAAAGAAATTATAATTTAGAAAGTATACCACCTCCTAAATTCGAGGATACAAGACCTTCTGGTCTAAATATTAACAATGCAATGGCTTGGTCTAATCGCAGAACTGGATCTATTGGTCATAAACCTGAACCACTAGAAAAATGGGGTCATTCTAACATACATGAGATAAGTCATTCTACAGATAGATCAAGGGTGATGAATGAAGACGGTAGTTCAGATAATTCTGCCAGATTAATTCCTGATTCTGATAAAGCTTACATGACTAAATCTGCAGCTAAAAAACCTTATAGAAGTCCTTGGTGGTATAAAATGAGAAAAAGATGGATTGATGCAAATCAATTCCCTGAAGGTGTAGATACTCCTACAAAACAATATCAATGGTATAAAAAAGAGTTTCCTAATATTATAAAAAAACAACAAAAGAAATTAAATTATATTGGAACACATACTGAGACTAGAGCTAGATTAATGGAGATTAGACAAAAAGCTCAAGAGGCCGGTATATATGATCCGTTTACAGAAAAAGTAGATAAGAAAACTTATAAAAAACTAAAAGGATTAAAAGAAGATAAGATTGATCTACAACTTAGCCCAATGAGAGATCTTAAAAAGGTATATAGTGATGAAGAGATACAGTGGATGTTAAATAATATATCTAAGAATGAAGCTCCACAAATAGAAGGAGATGGCATGCAAATGGCAAAAGCAGGAGGATCCATAGATATGGACCTTACACCAGAAGAAGTAGAAGAGTATAAAAAACAAGGATACATTCTAGAAGATCTTTCAGGACCTAGAGCTGTAGAAGAAGTTGAAGAAGACTATCATGCAGGAATGAATGCTATGATGAAAGCTAGACTAGCTTATGAATATATGCATGGTAATCCTGCTGCAACTAGAATGGTGGCACCTACAGATAATCCTTACATATTTCCTAGTGGTGCTAAAGGTACCCATTTTATGTCTAGCTATGATAACTATGCTATTCCTGAAATACAAAGTGTAAATGGTGTATTAAAGATGACAGGTCCAAGAAATAAAGAAGCTATAAGATTTGATAGACCTGAAGATGCAAATTACTTTGCTGCTGAAAATTACAAAAGAATATCTCCTGCATTTAAAAGAGAAGGTGGAGAACCAGGACCAGGAGTTGGTCCAGAAGCTCAAAGAAAATGGTTAATGGGATATATTAAATCTCCAATGTATTTACAAAGATTAGGTAAAGAGTTTCCAGATTATTCTCAAAAAGAATTAAAAAAAGAAAGAGATACTAGATTAAAGAATGTTCAGAATGTTAAAGTAAAGTATCCTAGTAAACCATTAGGTAAAGATTTTGGTTATGTATCAGGTATGTATTATCATAAACAAACAAAGGAAGATGACAAATGGAGAAATAAAGGAGAAAACAAATGGTATCCATTTACAGTAGATCAGTCTAAAAAAGGCACCTTAGAGTTAGAACCAGAGTATAGACCAAATGATTGGAATCCTGTTTCAGGTTATGATACGACACCTTTACATGAATTTTCTCATGCGGCTGATGATGGGGGATATAGAATACCAAGTAAAACAAGTCAACTTATACATAATTCTACCAAAGACTATTTAAATTTTCCTGCAAGTGAACAGTGGATTGATAGCAATCTTTTTGGTTATCAAAATTCTCCATCTGAACTCAGTGCTAGACTTAAGGTTTTAGCATATGAGGCAGAAAAAGCTGGTATATGGAAACCAGGTGAAGAAGAGTTTATAGATGGTATGTACAATGAGATGTTAAGAGATAAGGATCTTATGAATAACTCTAATGTAAAAGACATATTAGAGGCAATACCTGGAAGTAATTTTAGTAAGCAAAAAAGAGCTATATTAACTAAATTGCTAAATGAAATAGCAATGAATGATCAATCATCAGATGGATTACAAATGGCAAAAAAAGGTGGACAACTTCCTAAATATCAAGGCCCTGGTCGTAGTATTGTTAAAGGTGCTGAAACAGTTAGTGAAACAATTGCACCAAAAGTTAAAAACATTATACCAGAAGTTAAAAATGTTATAAACTTTTTAAGTGGGGCAAGTAAAGAGTTTGGTCTTTTAAATGAGGCTATTACAAGCAGTCCTGCTATATTAAATGATATTAATAATATACTTCAAACTTCTAATATAAATTATAAAAATCCAGCAGAGTTAAAACTTGCTCTTGAAAATATTACTACTCAATACTTTAATATTAATTCAAAAACTTTTAGTTTTCCAAAAACTGATGTTTCTAAAGACAGGATTAAATCTCAGGCTACTTTTAATATTTCCGATGTTGATGCTCGAGGTATAATTAAAGGTAATACTGAATCTAGAGGTATAATTAAGACACCTTTAACTTTTAAATCATTTACACCTGAAGGTAAAATATTTAATCTTGCCACAGATAAAAAAGGAAATGTACCTACAGAGCAAGCTTTTAATATTCTTAAAAAAGAAAAGTTTGGCGACATTAAATTTTCTAGATTGGAGAATATTATAAAGTCAAACTTTGATGGCAAGATACCTTCTAAAATTAATTTAAATACTTTAAGGAATTTTACAGAAAGTTCAATTAGACCTTTTGATCTTAATGTAGTAGATCCTAAAAAATCTACTATAGATACAAGTTCTGATTTTGGTTTTGAGAAGCTTAACTATAAAAATCCTGAAGAATCAAAAGCGGTTATAAACTCTGAGAGAGAAGACGAAGTTCTTCTAGATCAAATAGAATATTTAAAAGAACAGATTGCAAACTTTGATGATTTAGAAGCTCAAGGTCTTTTTACATATTCTGATCTACGACTGATGGAAAAAGAACTAGATGAAACTCAAGCTCTATATGATATGAAACTTGAGGAACTTAATATTGAAGCTCCATATAATATGGAAAATAAGACTTTATTATTTACTAATAAAGATCTAAAGGTATTTGCTAGTGACAAACATGCTTCAGGTACAGACGATGTTCTATCACATGTACATTATACTGTAAGGTCAGATAGTCCAGGTACATTTACTGTAACTCAATTTCAAGCTGATGCATTTCAAGGTGGTGTTAAGGAATGGAGAGAATTTCAAAATACAGCAATTAAACAATCTGAAGAAGAAATAGAATTATATAATAATTTAAAAAATGCAAAACCAGTACCTGGTACTACAGATGTAACATTTTATGATGGGCAAGAAATTACTTTAACACGGGCTATGCAAGAGGATATGTTAAAGAAATGGGAAAAGAATAAACCAAGAATAGATGAAAAAATAAAGACTAGTAAAGATTTATTATCAAAAGAAGATGATTATAAATTATATAATCAGACTTGGGAACCTAGAATATTACAAGAAACTGTTGACTATGCAGCACGGAATGGACAAAATACATTTAGATTTCCTACACAAGAAACAACAGTAAAAATTCAGGGTTATAATGATGATGTTGCTAAAGCACTTACAGATAAAAATCATATTTCTAAATTATCAGAATATGATCAAGGAAACTATTATGTAACTCAAAGATATCAAAAGTCTTTTCCTAAGTTAGTTGAAAAAATATATGGTGTTAAACCTAAAATGGTTACTGATGCACAAGGAAATACTTGGTGGGAATTCCGTATACCAGAAGGAGTTATGAAAGGAACACAAAAAATTATAGCTTATAAAAAAGGAGGTTCAGTTGGACAACAAGACTTACCTAAACATCAAGCCACTGGTATAGTAAAAAATATATTTAAATACGGTGATGATGTAGTTAGAGGTGTAGGTAAGACTATAGGAAATTTAAGTAAGGCTGCAAGATCTCTTAGATTAGCACCTGGTACTAATAGAATGTTTCCAAAACTTGAGGTAAGTGATCCTGGCTATCAGTATTTACCAAACAGATCTTACTTTGAAGCATATCCTATAACTAAAAGTCAAAAATTTAAAGTAAAACAAAAACAAGAAGTAGCTCATCAAGAAGGAGTTGATTTTGTTAAAAACTGGTTCTATAAAATAGATCCTGTTAAAGGAGAAGACTATACTCAAAATCTTAGAATAAGACCTGAAGTAAAAGAAAGAATAAATTTTTTAGTAGATCAAGAAAGATTTCCTAATAATCCTAATCAATCAATGATGATAGGTAAGTACTATCCTCAGCAAGGTAATTTAGATTTTTCTGTAGGAAATCCTCTTAGGTCTAAGAACAACTATTTGATAAATACTAACATCTCTAATATTAAAAAAGATTCTAGACTTACTGATATGGAGAAGCAAGGTGTGATAGATAGTATAAATGAAGGTGGATTTGGAGGGCTTAATTTTTATGCTGAAAACTCTCCGAGTGTAGTTTTTGCTAATAGAGGTGAATATTTTTATAATCCTAGAACTATAATGGATATGGGTATTCATGAAACAAGTCACACGGGTCAAAAACTTGGTTATACATTACGAATGGATGGACGTGATCTTACTAATAGTAGCTGGTTAAGTCCTCTTCAGAAAGAGACTGAATTTACATTGGCAGATGGTAGAAAGTTCAAATATCCAAAAGCTTCTGATCATACAGCTTTAGGTAAAAAATTTAAAGATGCAATGGTAGATAAAAACTGGTACAGCTCTGTTGGAGAATTGCATGCAGAAATGATGGTTGCAAGAAAGAATACTTATGACTACTTAATAAATAAAGGATATTCACCAAAAGGAGCAATGGATGTATTACAGAACCCTAATGAGGATATTATAAGATTAATTATGACACAACGTGCATCATTTGGTAGAAAACTAGATGACTTTTTTAAACCCGAAACTACTGAAAAAACTAAAATAGATTTATTAAAATTACTACCAGCAGGAGGAATTGGTATAGGTATAGGTACTATGAATAATGATAGTAAGTCTAAATCAAAGAAGTTAAAAGAAGGTGGTGAGCATAAAGTAGGAGATAAAATAGATGAACCTACTATGAGAAGATTAAAGAAACAAGGTTATACATTTGAAAAGATTTAATAATGGCTAAGTATAAAATAACAGGATTGCCTAAGATGCAGAACGGAGGTCAACCAAAAGGTAGATTAAAACCTCTAAAAGGAAAAGAAGCAGAATTAAAAAATACTCCAACAGATATTACAATACCTGAAAGAACAGTTCCTCTTGAGGATATTCTTAAATATTATGTAGAAAAAACAGGTAGTGTACTAGAAGATTATTTTTCAGATCCTAAACTACAGGGTGATAAAAGATTTAGACCAAGTTTAGTTATTAATAAACAGTTAAGTGATGTATACATTGATAGTTATAATAGATATAAAAAAGATACAGAAGGAGCTAAAAACATAATGTCTTTTCCTCAATATATGATGAAGAAGGAACTTATGGAAATAGCTAATGAACATGGTGCAGATTTAGGAGCTACTGAAAGTACAATGATGTGGCCATCTTTAAATGAAGATGGTACAATATCTTTATATGACTTTGAGAAGATAGATGATATAATTTGGAAAAAAGGAAGAAAGGCACAGCAACTTAGTGATTTAGGTTTAGGTAGTGAAGAAGATCTTAATACTCAGTTTGGACAACAGTTTTATAATCATACAGTTGCTTATAATGATAGAGTTCAAAGGTATATTGCTGAGATGTTTAATGAAGGTAAATTTCTTAAAAAAGATATTATAGATGCTCTTACAAAAAGAGGTTTAGGGTATCCAAAATATTTAGATATTGATTTTGGTAAAGATATATCTTTTATGCAAAATCAACTTTATGAATTTCATAAAGCAAATTTTGATAAAGTTCAAGCAGAACTTGCAGAAAATATGCAAGCTAAAAAGAAGCAAGAGAAAGCGGCTATTGATTTGTCAGTTGAGAAAGCATACTATGATAAAAAACTCTGGGAAGGTCAGGATAATAATAGGCCTGCCTATTATCCTGCAGGTAATACTAATCTTAACTTTACTAGTATTGAAGAGAAAATGGAAGAGGATGCTCAATGGTATGAAGACAATAAAACTACTATAAGCTCACCGGGATATAAACCTTTGAAGCTTAAAACTGATTATGACGATGCTGACTGGGAAGAAGCTGGTTATATGAAAGTAGGTAATAAATGGGTCAGTCCTGATCAATTTCTTCAAGAAACTGGAAAGCTTGAAATGAAACAGATAGCAGATATTAAAAAAACATTAAAAGATAATCCTTATGCACTTTTAGGATTTGCACAGACTGAAGATGAGTTAGAGTTTCTTAGAGATTTAATAGAAACACCTGGTTCTTGGAAAGAAAGAGAATTAACAAATAAAGAACGTAACATACTTCGAGATAATCAAAATATAAAAGGGTTCTTTGAGTTTGTAACAGGAGACAATAGATCTACAGAAGAAGTTCTTAAACTTATTAATAATCCTGAAGAACTTTATAAGACTGGTTTACAACTAAATCCTAGCTATGAAGATATGACATCAGTTACTCTTAGAGAACAACATAGACAACTAAAACAAAAGAAAGAAGAAGCTATAGCAAATAAAAACTATGATCTGCTTCCAGAAATAAGACAAGCACAAGATCAATTAAATGAACTATCAGCTCAAGATAAAATAGATAATCCTAATTATTATAAAAATCAAGTAGGAGTTAAGTTTAGTAATGTGTTTAATACTACAAACATGCATTCGGGTGCAACTCAAGGATTTTATCCTGAGTGGTTATTTATGGGAGGAGCAAACAGTATTGCTAATTTAGGAGCTAATTTAGGATTTAAAGCTTTGAGAGCAACACCTAGAGTTGCATGGAATGCTGGAAAAGGTGCTTGGAAATGGTTACATAGACCAGTTTTTAATGCATTCGCTAGAACACCAGGTTTGAGAGGTGCTTTAGGAAGAAGCTTAGCAACTCCAATGACTGGAATAAATGCACATTTTATGTATCATACTTTTAAACCAGACGGGTATTTACACCAAGGGTATAAAGATTTTACTAATACAGATCTTAAATGGAATGAATGGGACAAGTGGAATGATGCTACTTGGGGTACACTAGGTGCTTTCTCCGCATACAGACCTTTAAAATATGCTTTTGCAGGAGGTCGCAGGTTTGCAAATCTACCTTACGAAGCAGGAAAATTGAAAGGTATAATGCCTCAGAGAGCTACTGAAACATATTTTCAAATGCCAAGCTTATTGCAAAAAATTTCTGGTAATAGATATGGAAAACCTATTGAATTTTTTGCTGGGTCTAGAAATGAATTTATGATTCCTCAAAAATTTAAAGATTATTCTGAATACTTTTCTAATATAGGTAAAGCAGCAGATAAGGTAAAAGCAAGTCATCCTAATAAATCCTATAAAACTATTACTGGTAAAATAAAAGAAAGACCTGCAGAGGATAAATACTTTAGTATTTTTGGTAGAGATAGTATTTTTGGTAAAAGACTAAAATTACAATCTGCATATGATCCAGAGAAACTTGTTGGTAGTGGAATGTATAGTATACCTTATAAATCAAAATATTGGGAATCACCCTTTCATGTTCCTTCACCTTTAAACTTTGTATCTAAGGATGGTCAAACTATGTTTCTTAGAAATATTTATCCAGCCGGTTCTAAATTTCAACGAAGGTTTACTTCACCCACTTCACCCACTAAAAATCTTGAATTACCACTACCTAAGCCAAAAGTTACAGGTACAACTTTAAAAAATCCTGGAACACCAATGAAAGAAGGTGAGACAATTTATGATAATTTACCCAAGCATCAAACTAAAGGTCAGGTAGCATTAGAAGGAGCAAAAGAAGTAAAAGAAATAGTACCAAAAATTATTCCATATGTTACTGAAACTATAAATGCACTTAGTAAAGCTGGTAAATATGTAAGTCAAGCAAACCGTGTTTCTAAAACTGTAGGTGGTCTGCAGTATATTAATAAAGGGCTTTTAAATGCTGGAATAGATGTTTCAGACAAAAAGGCAGTAGAAAATTTTATAATAAATGAAATTAAAAAGCCAGAGTTTGCAAATATAGATTTTACAAAGATACTTCAAAGAGATCCACAAGTTAAGCAGGGTAGGATGAAATCTGATTCTACTTTTAAAATTAAAGCACAAGAAGAAACAGTTCCTATGTATAGAGTTCAACCTTCTAATCTTAAGTTTTTTCAAGGTGCTAATAACTATACAAATATATTTAATAAACCTTTAAAAGGTTTAGAACATTTTCAATTAGATATGCCATATAGAGGAGACTTTCCTTTATATCCTAAAAAAAGGATGGAGCATTTAGATTTTTCTGAATATCCTATGGATGGTAGTGCAGTTTCAGGTTCTGATTATGAAAGACCTTTTTTCTTAGATCATATAAACTTCGGAAACTATTTTGCAAGACCTAAGACACTTGATTTTCCAGAAGGTTATAGTACAATTCCTAGTTTAATAGAAGCTCCAGGATTGTCAGTAAATCCTTGGAATAATGAGATAGTGAAAATAGAAGTTCCAAAACTCCATATAGAAAGTTATAGAGGTAAGGCAAGTGGAGAATCTTCTTTTAATTCTATTAAAAAAGATAAATTTGGTAGAGATGTTTATCTTCCAGATGATGCAATTAATCCAGGAGAGTACGTTGTACCTTTTTGGAATAAGTATTTTACTGAAGCTAGACAAATACCAGATCCTAAAAAAGATCCTGAAGGATATAAGAAGTTAATCGATAACCCATTCTTTAGTTTTGGTATTCATGCACTTACAGGATATGGTGCTGCATCTCAACAAAAAGAAACAGAAGATAAAATAAAAGCAGGTCTCTTAGGTTCATTTGGTTTGAAAAAAATATCACCATCAACTATTAAGTTCTTTAGTAGAATGGCAGGTACTACAAAGTCAGCTGTTAATGCTGTAAAACCTACAACAGAAAGGTTGTTACAGTTATTAACTTCTAAGGACGCTTTTAAATATAGAAGGGTTTTATCAAACATAGAAAGAGAATTAAAACCTTTAAAAACAGAAACAGATGATTTTTATCAGTTTATCAATAATACAACACTAGGTCAACAAATAAAACTTAATCTAGAAATGTTAAATACAAAAATTGGGGAGATAGAAATGGGGTCACCTAGTACTACTGCAGGATATGGTGCTAAAGATTTTAAAAAAGATCCTGAGTTTCTTGAAGCAAAATCTAAAAGAGATTTATTTGGCTCATCTAATATTTGGACAAAAACTTCTGAAACAGATTTAAATCCTACTGATTTTTTTACAAGAGCTGAAATTCAAGAATTAGGTGGAGAGGATCTAGTTAAACGTAGTCTTAAATTAATATCAGGAGCATTAAAAAAAGAAGGTGAAGCTTATACTGGTAAAGTTAGTAAGATTAATCCTAGTTGGGGTTCTGCTTATATGCGTGAACTTACACATAATTATGGGCTTCCCCTATGGGCATTAGAAAAATTAGGTAAAGTTAAAGATGTACGTCAAGAACAAAAGTCTACTATTTTTGTACCAACTAAAACGTTTTTTAAAAATCTTAAAAATAATATTAAAGAACTTAAGAAAGCCTTAGATTCAGATAAAATTGAAGTGAAAGACTTGTCTTTTAGAGGAATTGAAGATGCGTCATATTCTTTAAAAGCTCAGAATGCTAAAGCTAATTTTTTATTAAAGAATAAAGTTACTGAGGGCTTAATACAATTAGAAGGTTATAAATTAAGTAAGAATCTTTATGATTTTAATAAAACTTTTGACGACTTAATTAATAATAAAATAAAAGAAGTTAAAGCTATGCAAACAAAGCTTAGTGATAAAAATTTTAACGAAATAACATTAGGTGAGCAAGATGAAATTAGGGCTAAGTTTGAGATATACCAAGGTTATATAAAAGCCTTAGACCAAATGAAAGTATATAAACAGGGTGCAGAAGGTGCAATATTAAATGATTTGAAAAACCTTCAAGAATCTAATCCAGCAGATGTTACTGAGGCGGACTTAAAAAAATATTTTGGAGATGATTGGTTTTTAGAAAGAGAATTGATGGAAAAAACTTTTATGCAAGGTTTTGACAATCTGAATCGTACACTAGCTAAGCAAACAGAAAAAATTTCTTCTAACCTTGAAAGTTTAATAAATGAGTTTGAAGGTGGTATATCTATGAAAGAAATAGGAAAGTATAAAATTACTGAGGAAGGTTTAGCTTTAGAAAATCCTTCTGCAAAAGTTTTATATGAAGATCAGAATATTGAACATGCTTCTTTTAAAACAGGTCAAGTTAAAAAGTATGATCCATCAACTGGTGAATATGTTACATTGAATTTATCAGCTCCTTTATCATCTGAGCAATTTGTGTTTAATCCTGAAACAAATAAAATTAAAAGAGTCTTTCAGGATGGAACTTCAAAAACTAAAGATGATTTAAAATTGTTAGAAATAACTACTTCAAATTTAAATACCATTAATAGTGAAACAGGAGCTCTTGGATATGGATCAGCATTATATCCTCAATTAGGTATAACAACTGTTCCTGGAGATATTGATGTTGTAATATCAGATATAGACTTTGCAAAAAATGTTATTGGTAATCCAAATCTTGAGAAGACCGGAGCTTATAGTATTGATGGTTGGGAAGATATATCTGATGCTCATACGTTTTTAGGAAACTCTAAATATGGTGAAGCTGAATATGACTTTAACATAGTTCATACAATGAAAGGTGCCGATGGAAAATTATATTTAGATCTTACATCAAACAGAAGAGGTGATAGATCACTTGAATTAGAGTTGATAAAACAATTTTTTCCAGATGAGTGGATTAAAGCCCAAGAGAATTTATTAAAAAAATATATTGCCACTGGTAAACCTATAAATAAGCTTGATTTTAAACAGCAACTAAATGATCTGGATATTAAAATAACCTTAGATGAGTTCAATAAAAGATTTGATCCTGAATTAAAAACTATAATAGATGCTTATTCTGGTAGTAAAGGTAAAAATGTAGCCCGTATAGATGAACTGATAGTAAGAGGTGATGTAGAGAAAATTGCTAAAGGTCAACAAGCATTTCTTAATTCTATAGGTGGTTCAGGAGTATTTAAATTAAAAACTTATGACGAAAGTGTATTTAAAAATGTATCAGAAAATCTCCGACTATTAGAAGATATGGGTTACACAGCAACATATTATAAAAATGCTGCTAACAATCCTAAAAGAATGAATTTACTTGTTAATGATTATATAATAAATAATAGTATACTTTCTAGATATATTGACTATGTACCTAGAGAACATCGTTCAATAGAAAACTTATTTAATGCTATGGGCTTAGAAGCTTGGAGTCCAGAAATAAATCAAGGAGGCAGTAGAGCAGGAGAAGGAACGAACTTTACATTATTTGGTGATCCTGATCACCCTGGAAATATTTTTGGTAATGTTATTTTAAATAATAATAAGTTAAATAAAATGAACGATCCTTTTAAAACTGTTAAGTTTTTAAAAGATAGAAGGGATGGTGATAGAGATTTAACAGAAGAAGAACTAGAAAAAATATATTCTGCAGTAGCTAAATCTTATAAAGCATTTGCTAAAGATTTAACTATAGAAGAGTTGACAGGAAAAATTAAAACAACTTGGCAAGAGGATAAAAAAGAGCTTAGGGGAAATGCCGTTACTAAACTTAAAGATTTAATAGACTTTTATAAAATGGATATTTCACGTATACCAGGAGTAGATACAAGTCCAAGACCAAATCAAGTAGATACTTATGCAAATATAAATAAAGTTCGGAAACAACTTGCATTAAATATAAGAGAAGCTTTAGATACAAAAGCTATTTCAAGAGGTCCATATGGTAATTCATTATATACAGGATTGCTAGGAATATTGAATACTGATAAATTAAAATTACCTAATCAAAATGCAATTGAATTATCTGAAGATTTAATTACTATAGGTATAGTAAAACATTTAGAAGCATCTCAATCTTTACAACTAAGAAAAGAGAAAATACAAATGAAAGAAAGAGGACTTATAAATAAATCTGAAGAGCCTATGAGTTTAGAGGAAGTTTCAAGGCAGTTAGATCCTTTAAGTCCTTATAATATTGAAAAATGGAATAATAAAACTAGATATAGATATACTGGTAATAGAGATGAAATGCATCCAATAAATGATCAGGATATCGTAAATGCATTTAAATATTTAGAAGAAAATATAAATACAGGTTTTAAAAAAACATTAAGTCAACTAAAACCATATGAAAATGCACTATCCAAGATACTAAACACAGAAAATATAGATTTAACAAATTCAGAAGTTCTAGCAAAAGTTATTGAAGAGATTGAACTTCTTGAAGCAAAGACTATACAACTTGAAAAAAGTAAAGCGGAAATTCTTGAAAAAGTAAAACCTCATTTAGCAGAATTAGTTATGCTCCAACAAAAAGAAACACAGTGGAGAAACGTAGGTATGTCATATACTAAATTAAAAAGAGTGGGTAATACTTTAGCTATTACAGGAGGTGTTAGTGGAATCATTGGTAGTGGTCTGTATATGTTAAATAAAGAGATGACTCAAGACAAAATTGAAGATGAAGAAAAGAGCATAGAAAGTTTTAAAAAAATTACAAATGAGTCAGATAGAGCCTATGCTCCCGAAGCTGAAAGTATTTTTAGAACTTTATCACTTCTTAAATCTGCTGCTGGCAGAAAAGTAAGAGATGGTAAAGGAGCCCAAGAAGACATAAACCTTTATAAACAAAATCTAAAAAAATATCTTGAACAGTATCCAGAGTTAGAAAATGATCCATATATTAGAAGAGTGTTAGATAGTCCAACTTATAAAAAACATATAGGAAGTTTTAAAGAAGGAGGACAATTTATAGAGATGGAACTAAACGAAGATGAGTTAGAAAAAATGATAGAAGGTGGGTATAGAATAGAGGAAATAGATTAAACATTTAAGGTTTAAACATTAAACTAAATTTTAGTATATTATTATAAGAATTATAAAATGGCAAAGAAAAGATATAGAGTGTACAGAGATGGTGGACAGACTGGACAGCAACCATCAGCTTTAAACAAGTTTGTTGAAGGTGGTATGACTAGTGATGATGAGCAAATGCAGTTAATCATGCAAACAATTTATAGCATGGTAAAAGAGCAAGGTCTTGATAAGACTGCTATTCTTGCCAGGCTTCAATCTACAGGACTACCTTCAGATTTTTTATTAAAAGCAATTGATGGAGTGTATTCATATATGAACTCTATAGGAGAAAGCTTTGATGTTGATGATTCATTTAATGCTATAGCTCCATCTGGAGATGATGCTGAACAGCCTACTGAAGATCAAGGTGCTGATCAGGGTCCTGATCAAATGCAACAGATGAAAGATATGTCAATGGAAGTTGCTTCAGAAGATGATGATGAAGCTTTAGATATTGTAATGTCTGATGAAATGAGATATGGTGGAGAGCCAAATCAGTATCAAGGATTAAATAAATATTTTCAAGCAGGTGGTGAACAAGCTGAGCAGCAAGAACCTACTGAAGTTTACTTCCCAAATATGGATATAATGACTTCAACTGAAGATACACCTTATATGAAGGATGGTGGCATGACTAAAAAGAAGTTCATGAAGAACATTCTCAAAAGATTTGAAGAAGGTGGTGAAGAAGATGAGAGTGTTAAATTACAAAGTGCAGATAAGAAAGATACACCTGAAGGAAGTGTAAAAAAATATACTCAAGGATTCCTTGGAGCTGTTAAGAATAAAGCTACAACTGCTGAAACAGAGAAGCTGTACAAGCTTGCAAAGCAGTCTGGTGATCCAAAGCTTATGCAAATATTAGGAGAGAATCCTGAACAAGGTCAAGGACAGCCTATGCAACCTATGGCAAAGTATGGTATGCAGAAGTATCAAAAGAAAGGTCAGGTAGCTTCATTAGATGATTATATAAATACAATGCTTGACTTTGAGAACAGACAAGGAAGTGCTTCAGGTGGACATTTACCAGATTTTGGTATTAACACACGTAAGTATACTGATCCTGCAAAATATGGAACTAAGTATGACTATCTAGCTGATGGTGTAACTGGTGAGGATGCTAGAAAATTTATAATGTCTGAATACTATAATGATGGTATAGAAAATTTTGATCCAAGTGTAGCAGGTAGACTTATAGATTATAGATACAATACTGGTAGAAACTATAAAGACTTTTTATTATTAAACCAAGGATTAATAAATTTAGATGAGATAGCATCTGGTGACCCGGCTGTTAGAACTAGATTAGATCAACTATATACAAAGAATGAAGCTGACTTGATAGCAGCAATGGGTGATGAAGGTTATCTGAAAAAGTTTGATCAAACTAGAGATGAGCTTGCTAAAGATTATCAAGCTAGAAAGTTAAAGACTAATCCAAACTATGGAGATCCTTATGGAAAATCTTGGCATGACAGATCTACAATTTATTCAGGTCTTGACTATGCTAAAATAAAAGAAGCTGAGGAACGTGGATTACTAACTAAAGAAGAATCTGATAAACTTCTTAGAGAAGGGACAGCTGGTAAAGATTATATACTGGGAACACCAAGCTATAAGTATGTTACAAGAGGACAAGATCCTAGCTATTATGGGTATCACAATATGTTTGAGTTCTTGTTTCCTGGAAACTTTAATTATCCTGGAGGACAAAAATATACAGCACCATCTTCTTGGGGTAAACCTGTAGCTAGAGATGTATACAAGACACGTAGCATGGGATGGAATAAAGGTCAGCCAAAGAAATGGATAGAGTACTATGAAGTACCTGAAGGAATGGATCCTGAAGATATGACAATGATTCGTCCAAAAGATATGAGAAGAGCTGGTAGGAAATTTAGAAAAAATCTTACCAAAGCTTACAGACGTAATGGTATAAAAGGTGCGGCAAATGTATTTAAAAATGCTATGAATGCTGTGTCAGGAAATCAAGGTGACGAAGAAGAGTTTGTTCCTAACTATGATGACCCTACTTCTGAAAACTTTAGAGAAAAAGATCCTTATAAGAGAGAACAGTTATATCCAAGTGATAGACTTCCTGTTGGTGGAGATCAAGGTCCTAATGAGATGGATAGAAAAATGAGAATAAATTTAGGAATAGATAAACCTGATGAGTACTATCCAGGAGGAAGACCTAGAAGTAGAGCATCTTTTAGATATGGAGGATTAGCTAAAGCTCAGTTTGGAATTAGTGATGTAAACAATATGATGGAAGGTGTAAATGCTGCAAATACTTATGCTCTTCAAGCTAATTCACCAAATACTGGTAATACAGGTAATTTTTTGTTTCCTTATGCACAAGGAACTCCAAGTCCTGGTGATGGTATGATGGGTCCAGCAACAGATCCTAGTTTAAACAGAGATCCTTATACACCTATGACAGAAGCAGAATCACTTAATAGAGGAAGAGATTTTATGGGTCCTCCATTTATGACTCCTGAACAAGAAACAGCACAACAAAAAAAAGAAGAAGAGGAAGCTAAGAAAAAGAAACAATATGTAAGTTTTAAAAACAGATCTAAAAATCAAAGAAGACTTGGTAGAGATGCTCAGTTAGGTCTTCTTAATAATACTGCTAATATGGTTCTTGGTCTTGGAGAGGATGTTAATCAAAGTTGGGACACATCTACATATGCTGCTAACAATCTTAATAATCCAATGGAAATAAATCCTATAGTAAATCAAAAAGGAGACTATACTACTCAAGGTGACTTTAGACCTGATGAACAAGGATTTACAAACAGTGCAAACAATCCAGGATTTTCTAAATATGGTGGAGCATTAAGAAATGGTGATGTGCGTGAATTAACTCTTGATGAAATAAGAAAGATTATGGATGAGGGTGGACAAATAGAATTTATTTAATTAATTATAGATGAAGTATAAAGTAAGAATAAAGAGAGCTCCTATGCAAAAGGCACGTACTGGTGCACAAGTTGATTATGGACTAAGTACTCCTGTTACTGCAATGGGTGGAGCTGATTACGGAAGACAACCTAAATCTGAATATGCTACTACAAGTACTATAGGTGCAATTGATAGAGAAGATGCAAACCTAGAAGCTGAAAGTGGTGAGATTGTTTTTGGAGATATCAATGGAGATACATTTCCTGAAACAAATAAGATTGTTGGTAAAAGACATTCTGAAGGAGGTGTTCCTTTAAATTTACCATCAGGTACTTTTATATTCAGTGATACTAAGTCAATGAAAATTAAAGATTGTGAAATCTTAAAAATGTTTAATAAGCCATGTGGTAAAAGATCTTATACTCCGGCAAAGCTTGCCCAAGTATTTGATATAAATGCATACAGAGAAATACTACAAGATCCTAACTCTGATAAAATAGATGTTAGAACTGCAGAGAGAATGATAAGAAACTATACTGTGAAGTTAGGGGCCTTAGCATTAGCTCAAGAATCTTTAAAAGGATTTCCTGATGGTATTCCAGAAGTATCTAAACCTTACATGGAAGTAGCAGGAATAAATGAAGCAGATATATTACCTCCTCCAGAACTTACACAGACTGTACAAGCTGTAGAGAAAGATATAGAATCAAAACAGCCTGGTAATCCTGATGAGCAAACTGGTGCTCCTAATCAAGACATGATGGCTTCAGCTGAAGAAATGAATCAAGGTAATCCTGTAGCTGCACCAATGAATCCGCAAGGTCAACCTTCTCCTATGGCAGAGCCTGGTATGATGCAACCTCAAGATCAAATGATGAGATTTGGTGGAAACTATAGTGGTCTAGATAAATTCTTAGGTAGAGCTCAAGAAGGAATGCAGCAACCATCTCCTGAAGAAATGATGATGATGGAGCAACAAGCTATGCAAGAGCAAGGTCAGCCTCAGATGCAAGATGGTCAAGAACAGATAATGCAATTAATGCAAGCTGTAGGACAAGCTTTAGAACAAGGTCAAGATCCTGTTGAAGTTATGGCTCAGTTAATACAAGATCAACTTCCACCGGAAATAATTGTTCAGATATTTACACAACTCGGAATGCCTGAAGAAGAAGTTGTACAGAGTTTACAGATGATAATGCAACAAATGCAAGGTGCTCCTCAAGAAGAAGCAATGCATCAAATGCCAGATGGTACGATGATGCCAGGTGCAACACATGCTGAAGCAACTCAAATGGAACAGCCTATGCCACCTCAACAACAGATGATGGAATATGGTGGAAGCTATTCTAATTTAAATAAGTTTATAGATGGTGGGGAAGAAATGATGATGCAGGAACAGGCTATGGCAGAAGGAGCTCCTATGGATCAAGCAGCTGGTCAAGATGAAATGATGCAGCTTGTGCAAGGTGTAATGCAAGCATTAGAATCAGGTATGCCTTTAGAAGAATTAACAATGAATGTATTAAGCTCAGGAATTTCACCTGAACTTTTAATGCAAGTATTAGCTGAAGTTGGAATTGATGAAAGAGAAGCAATGGAAGCAGTACAAAATGCTGTAGCTGAGATGAGTGTAGCAATGCAAGAAGGTGCACCTATGCAAGAAGAAATGCCTATGGAACAAATGGCTATGATGCAAGATGGAGGATCTCTTCCTTCTTACCAAAGTGAAGGTGAGGTAGTTATAGATAGAGGGGATATGACTGAGAGAGAGTATGCCATGGCTTTAGATAAAGCTGTAAGTGAAGGTAAAACTGTAAAAGATAGCAAAGGTAGAATTCTTAATATGGATAAAGCTGGCTACATGGATTATAATGCAGAAACTATGGATCCGGATGGTTATTATGCAAAAATGTTTGGTAAAGATGATGGTTCTGGCAACTATGTATTAAGTGATAAACAAAGAATCTTAGCTGCACAATCTTATCAGACTCATAAACTTTTTGAAGATCCTGATGCTATGGATATATGGATGGAAGAAGTAGATGTTATTGCAAATGATGGTAGTCTTTGGAAAGGTGGTAATACTAAAGATAAGTTAGCTCAAGAAATTACTGGAGATGGAAGAGCAACATGGGACGGTCTAGATGCTACTACAAAGAGAGATTACATGAAAAATGTATATCTAAAGCAAACTGATCAAGCTTTGCTTATGCAGGCTAAAGGGATTGATCCAAGAATGTGGAATAATGATGGGTTAGCTTATGTAAGTCTTTCTGAAATTGAAAATATAAATACAAAAACTCCTAATGAACCTGTTGTAAATCCTAGAACAGGAAAAAAAATAGAAACTGCAGCTGATCTTCAGGATGCTCAAAACTGGTTAAAAGATAATGCTGGTTTAGATCCTGGTGCTGGAAAAAAGTTACATGACGTTTATGCAAGTGATAAGATTTTTACAAACATCACAGATGGAAGGGGTAAACCTGTTAATCCGTACTATGGTAAAAGTAGTGTTATAGGAGAGCAGCTTGGTCATCTTGCTTTAGCACAAGTACATAATAAATCTGTAGGTAATGAATATACTGATCCTAATAGAGCTTTTATGGCTAAAGGTTTTAGATTTAGAGAGTCTGGAAAAGATGATAATCCAAATAATAAAGTATCAACAACAGCTACTAAAATAGATGGTTGGGAAGGTAATACAGATGTTGGGCAAGGTAATGTTAATCTAAAAACTAAATTAGCTTGGGATGAACCTCCCACAGAAGATGCAATACCTTGTTATTGCATGAATAAGGATGGTGAGAAAGTTCGTACAGGAGAATATGAAGAAGAAGGTAAACCATGTAAACCGTGTCCTCCAATAGAAATTGAAAAAGATCCTCCTGCAAAAGCTGGATGGTGGCTTCAAGATACTATTAATACTATGGGTGCATTTGGAGATGCTAGTTTTGCTGGTAAAGGTATGATGCCTTTCCATCAGCAAGTTGAGTTAGCAAATGCAAGAGCTACTTATTTAGATCCAACTAAGCAAGCTGCAGATATACAATCTCAGTATGCTCAGAACTTAAAAACAGCAGCTTCATTTGCTGGACCTCAAGCTTTAGGTTCAACTATGTCTAGAATGTCTGGTGATGCTGCATCAAAATCTACAGGTGTTATTAATCAAGTAGGTCAGCAAAATGTTGGTCTTGCTAATCAGTTTGCTTTAAAGACTGCTGAAATGTCAAATAAACAAAGCCTTATGAATGTTAAGTTGGATAAAACTTATTTTGATGAGCTTGCAACAAAAGATGCTAGAGATAGACAAGAAAAACTTGCAGCTAGAATAAATAGAAGAAAACTTTATACAACAGCAATAGGAAATAGAGCTCAGACACAAGCATTAAATACAATAGATCAAGAGTATAATGTAGATCCTACTACTGGTGGATTTGTAACTAGAACTAATAGTACTAGAACTCCTAGTGGTGCTATGGGTGGAAAAACAAAACCAGAATTGATTGATTATTATGTAAGTCAAGGATACGAGAAAAAAGATGCTATAAATGCAGCTAACTCTGTATTTGATAGTCAGGGTAAAACTTCAAATACTAACGCTTCTCTTAATATTATAAAACAGAATAGAGGTTATGGAAGTATGGGATTAAATCCTAGTAAGAATGCATTTAGTAGTGTAAAACCTGCTAGATTACGTAATGGTGGACAAATGCCTTTAGACTTATTTGTTAATGGAGGCAATGTGTATCCATTTTAAATTTTAAATGTTTAATAAACTTATAAAATATAAATATATTTATAACGAAGAATTTTAGAAGAATATGGCAACTTATTTACAGGGGGTAAAACCTTACATACCGGACTATCAGCCTTTTCAACCTGATTTAAATTTCTATGCAAATGTTTTGCAAACTAAACAGAATCAGTATGATACTAATTGGAATAAATTAAACAATGTTTATAGTCAATTTTTTAATGCTGATGTAATTAGACCGGGTGATATAAAAAAGAAAGATGAACTTCTAAAGCAAATAGATTTTGAATTAAGAAGAGTGTCTGGATTAGATTTATCTTTAGAACAAAATGTTCAACAAGCTCAACAAGTATTTAAACCTTTTTATGAAGATAAGGTTTTAATGCATGATATGGCTTATGTTAAAAATTTTAATAGTAGATATAGCCAAGCACAAGCTCTTAACAAAAGTAAAGATGATAAAGTAAGAGAAACTTATAATCCTATAGGAATAAGATACATGGATTATATGAGAGAGGATTTTATAAATTCAAGTGATGATGCATCTTTAGGTATGTTTGCTCCACAGTATACTCCAAGAGTTAATGCTACTAAGCATTATACTGAGATGGCAAAAGAGCTTGGAATAAGTTCTGAAGTAACTAAGCCTGGAAAGAAGTGGTTTGTTAAAATGAAAAATGGAAGTTTAATATATCAACCTCTTATTAAAATATTTGAGTCAGAGTATGCTAACAGTCCTCAACTACAAGAAATGTATAAAGTTGAAGCTATAGTAAACAGAAGAGACTACATGAAAAAGATTGGAGGAGATCCTGTTCAAGCTGAGATGCAATATTTAAGTGATCAACAAAAACTTATTGAAACTTATTATGACAAAGCAAATAAGAATAATGCTAAAACTGTTAAGAATGTAGAAACAAATCTTAAAAAGGTAGATGAAAAAATAAATACAGGGAGAGGAAATGTTTTTTCATGGCATGATAAAGATGCTTTCAATGGTACATTACAGGTAGCAACAGCTAATTCTAAGTTTACTCAATCTATACAGGAAGGTATATCTAATAAACAAAACTCCACAGTTGTAACTAAAGGTGCTCCTCCGACTGATGATATAGAGATATTAAGATTTAAAGTTGATTTAGGAACAGCAGGAATATTAGCAAATCAAGATATAGCAGATGCCGCTTATAGATATTCAAAAGTTGGTGAAAAAGTTGATTACTCACTAAATCCACTTTATGTAGCTCAAGTAAAAAATGGTTACAAAAAGCAGCAAATAGCTATGGCTAATAAAGCCAAGTATAAACTTGCTGCTGATAAAAAAGCAGTGGAGGATGGTAGAAAAATTTGGAAAGAAGTTCCTGATCCAGATATTCCGGGACAGAAAATGATTATTGCTATAGATAATCCTGCACTATCTGAACTTAATAAATTAACAACACAGACATTTACTACAGATAAAATTACTAATGTTATTGCTGGTAATGAAAAATTTAGAACTGATTTAGAAAGAAGAAGTGGAAAACCTGGTTTAGTAAATGATATTAATTTTATAATAGAAGGAATCGAGCAGGGTCATATTGGTAAAGCTGAAGGTTATGCAGCTATATTTGGTCAAGGAATGAATCCTCAAGTTAAACAAGCTTTAGTTGCACAAATAGGTGAACAAGCTTTTGAAGACTTAGCAAGAAAGTATGCTCCAAGTCAAGGTTATTCAACTGGAAATACTGGATTAGATCAAGTTTTAGGACAATTTTATGGTAATACTACAACAACTGAAGACATGAGAATGTTCCTATCTGAAAGTGGTGCAACAGGTAAATATGCTCAAGAACCGGGTTATGGCATAGAAGAAGTTATGATAGACCGTGCAAAAAAAGATTTGGGAGGTTATGGTGCAAGTAACATGTTAAAAAAAGAATATCGTGATCCTGGTGTAAATGAAATAGCTAAGTCTATTGTATATTCTAGTGTAACAGATAATATGGACTTAAATGAATTAAAAACTATTGTAAATAATAGTAATTATTTAACTGGTTCAAAAAGTGATACTCCTTTAGAGCAAACATTTGAACCTTATGAACTTATTCAACTTCATAGAAATGCTACAAATATTGCAAGACAAATTAGAGGTACCGATTTAGCTGAAAATTATTACAATAAAAATAATAATTTAGAATATGATAGTTATTTAAATTTTTATGAGAATATAGATTTTGTTAGAAATAAGAATAAACAAATGCTTGTTAAGAATATGATGAGTAATGTAGCTTTAAATGCTTTAGTTAAAACTTATCAAGGTGGAATGGAATTAAGAAAAGCAATTTCTAATGGAATGCTTGGCCCTAATAATAGTCTTATAGATAGAGCAACATTTAAAGGACAATTTACTGAAATATTAACAAAGAATTCAAAACTTGCAAAGGGAACAAGAATAGATGTTAATGGAAGAAGTTATAAAGTTTCGGGAAACTTTGAAAGAAGGCAACCTTTTGTAAAAGGAAAAGGTAAACAAGGTTGGAACTTTACACAAGAAGATTTAAAAAATATTAATGACTTAACTGAAAGAGCATGGAATCAAGGTTTATATAAAAATCCAAATATAACTTTATTTGGAAAGAATGGTGGTGATAGTTATCGGTATGAACCTAATAATAAAAGAGGTTCTTATGTAATGTGGAAAGCAGTTGGACAAGGAAGTAGAAGAGGGAGGAAACCTACATTTTATAAAGATCCGAATCAGCTAAAGGCTGCTTGGAAAGAAATGTATAAAGAAAATGCATCAAGAGATTATGCTAAGGCAGTAAATGGTTTAGTTACAGGAAATCCTTCTAGTTCATTAGATGTTGTATATAAAGCTCTAACAAAAGATTATAAAGAGGCAGCTCAAAATAGCAGAGAGTTAGTTTCTTATACTCCTATAGTTAATCCTCAAGGTAATGCATATGGTTTCTCTAATGTTATGGGTTACAATGTAATTGGTACAGCAGGTATTGACCAACCAGGAGCAAAAGACTTTAGAGAGTTTGTAAATCAAGGTATGAATAATATACAGTGGGATGACATTACTACTAATACAGTAATGTTTGGAGAAGTTACAAAAACTTCTAGAACTAAGCAACTTGGAGAAACACCATCTGAAGTAAATAGAGCTAATACAAATAAAGCTTCTTATATTTTGAATGATATAAAATCTAAATTAGGAACTCCAGATGCTGTTAACTTTTCAATTGGTGTTGTTGGAGGTGGTGTCTTAGAAGATCCTAATAAAGTTATGGTTTCAATAAAACCTTCTTTTGAGTATTTATCTAAGAATTTTGTTAAGTCTAGTGAAAAATCAGAAAAAGGTATTATCACTGCTGAGGAAGCTAAACTAGCATCTATAGGAGGTATCAACTTTGTAACAGATAGAAAAAATTTAGAGAGTTTAGATTTAATGAAGTCTGCTCAAATAGATGGAATTGAAGCTATATTAAATACAGGTCAAAAGGTTTCTCATACTAACATGTATAATTCAGGAACATTTATATTTGAACCTAACATAATTGATCCTTCAACTCCGGTAAATATTAGAGGTGTTATTCAAGGTTTAAATCCTAAAACAGGAGAGTGGGAAACTAGACCCATCCCTCTTCCTAGCACAAAATATAATTATTCTGAAATGTATATACAGTTAAAACAACAATTTGCAGATATTGCTGAAATGAATAATCACATAATAAGAACGTTAGTTAAGCAGGGTAAAAGTGTAAGTGTTGCTCCAGATCTTTCAAATTATTAAACAGCCATGGCAGAAGATATAAATAACATACAGGATTCAATGGAAGATGATCCTAAAAATTCAGGATCTTACATTAGAGAAGGAACTACAAACATTGAAAATTTTATGCCTATAACAGGTAATCCACCTACTGTGGATTTAAGTACACCTGTTCCAGAATCAAATAGATCTGCTACACTTCCTTATAATCAGCTTAGAGATAATGTTACTGGATTTCCTCCATACTCTTCTAATCAAATACCAACAGAAGAAAATTGGCTTGATAATGCTGCACAACATATGGGTCAAACTGCATACCATCAAACAGATAAAGGTGGATACTCAAAGCCATATATGTATGATGCAAGTGCTCAAGGTACACAAAGAGCTAGATATAAAGCTTATGGTCAAGAGACTTTTGATAAAGTTGGTTTTAATCCTACTTTAAATAATGAGGATATATTTAATGCTAATACTACTATAATAGATGATTATATAAGAATGGGTACTAAAGCTTTCTTACCAATGTTTGGTAATGGTTTATTAGCTGGACCCAAAAGTTATGGTGATGCTGCAGGATTAGATTTTGGACAAGATACTGAACAAGCAGATTCTTATGAAGAGTACAATAATATAGGTTACTCTTCTAAAGGTGGAGCTGGAGGATTTATAAATAATCTATTTAACAGTGTGGCATATAGTGCAGGTGTATTAACTGAAGCTGCTGCAGAATATGCTTTAATAGGAATGGTTGAAGGTGCAGTAGCTGGACCTCAAGGGGCTGCTGGAGGAGCTGCTGCTGGAGGATTATTTGGTGTTTTAAAGTCTATTCCTCAAATGGGAAAAGCTCTTTATCAAATGACCAAGTATGGTGGTAAAATGACTTCTCAATTAAAAAACCTAAGAAAGTATTCAGAAGCAAAAAAACTTTGGGCAACAGCATCTAGAACAACTGCAGATTTTATAAATCCTTTAGGACAAACTAGTAGAGCTTTTCAAAGAAATATGTTTAGTAATGCAGATAATTTAAGTAATCTTGCTAGAGGTACACGTACAGCAGCAGGATTTTTTAGAGATGTTACTATGCTTAATGCAGGTTTATCTGAAGGAAGACTTGAGGGTGGGTTTGTAGAAAATAATACTTACCGTAATGGCTATGATAGATTTTGGAAAGAACATGGTAGAGCTCCAGATGCAGATGAACAATTAGATCTTAGAAAGTTAGCTAAACAAGCTGGGTTTCAAGCAACCTGGAAAAATGCATTATTAGTAAACTATACTAATAAGTTAGCATTCCCTAACCTATTTAGAGGAAGCTTTATGAAAGGTGCATCAGCTAATATTAGAAAAGTTGGTAATGAATTTAACTTGATATATGAAGCTGGTAAAAAAGGTGCTGCTATGGGGCAGTACAGGCTTATAGATTATAATATAAAAAATGCTTTAAAAGGTTTTATCAAACCAAAGAATTTTGGAAAAGCTAGTTTAAATTACTTTAAGTTAAATGTAGTTGAGGGAGGTCAAGAAGTTTTACAAGATGTTATAGCTACTTCAACAGAAAATTATTATTTAGATAGTTATTTTGATCCATCAAAAAAGAGTTTTGATCACTCTATGGCAACATTAAAAGATGCTTTTGGAGACATGTACAGTGAGAGAGGATTTGAAACATTTGCTTCAGGTTTCTTTATGGGAGGTTTACTAAGACCTTTTGGTGGTGCAATTCCTAGATTTAGAGACAAGCTTGTAAATAAAGTTCTTAAAAATGAAGCTGTCTATCAAAAAGATATTGATGATAGAAAAGCAGATGGTACTAGAATGGTTACTGCATTAAATAATATGAATAAGAATGCAGCAGAATTCTTAAATCATAAATTGTTTAATTATGGTAATCAAGCTATCATATCTAAGAATTCTAATTCAAGTGAAACTGATACTAAACAACACAAAGATAATGTCACGGCATCATTAGTTTCTGATGTAATCACTAGTTTAAATTCAGGAACATTTGATGTATGGAGTGATAATTTAAAACAACTTAAACAATTAGATGCAAAAGGTTTAGAAGATGCATTAGATTTAGAAGCAGGTCAAGGTGAAAAGGCAAGACTAGCTCTTGATAATTTTTTAAAAAGAGCAGAGAAGATTGCTAAAAATTGGAAGTTTGGTCAAGAGAATTTAGGTACAAAAAGAGTTTCTCTTACTGGTATGAAAGAAGGTACACCAGAATATGATCAAGCGGCTATTCAAAATAAAGCAATTGATGCTGCTATATTTAATTTAACTTTTCTTCAAGAATCTTTTAGTGATAACTTAACAAGAGTTAATGAGTTATATCAAAAGTTTGACAATTTAGGTATATTTCAAAAACTGCCTGGTGCACAGTTTCAACAAATTGCTGATCAAAGATTGTTAGCACAAGAAATTGAAATGCTTACTAAATCTATTGAAGTAAATCAACAAGCTTATGATGCAGCTCCATCTTCAGAAATGAGTAATCAGATTACGGAACAACGTAATCTTTTAGATTCCCTTGTTTCTTTTCAAAAAGCACAGCAAGAATATGAAGGTATTCGTAGAGCTATGGAGATTTTAAAAGAAGCTAAAAAAGAAGGAGGTCTTGAAGATCAGGATGCTTCTATACAAGCACTTGATGAAATACTAACTGAATATGAAAATAATTATGACCCTAATTTAAATTACAAACAAGCTTTTGAAAGTTTATTAAGACAGTTAGTAAACAATGATGTGGAGTTTCAAAAAATGATGGACACTATTGGTAGTGAACAGTTTGATGATCTTTATGCAGCATTAATTGATATACACAAGCTTAATTACGAAGCAGAAAATCTAATACCTTATATAAATCTTTTACTAAATCCTGCAGGATTTGGAGAGCATGTTAAAAGAAACTTTGATTGGATGAGACATCTTTGGTTAACTAGAGATGATTACTATAAAGATATTATTAATAAGTCTGTAGAGTTACAAGAATATAATGATTTATTATTTTCTTTATCTCAGGATAATATCTATATAGATCTTGATGAGTTTGCAAAATGGGTAGAAGATAAGTCATATCAACCAGAAGAATTTATTGATTCAACAAGTGGAAGTGAAAGAATAATTCCTAAAGGAAGTTTACTTTATGATAAATATTATAAGCAATTAAGACTTGTTGCTGATATGCAGAAGGTAAAACCTGCGGGGGAAACTTCTGATACTAGAGAACAAAGAGATAAAGCTATAGAAGATTTAGCTAAACAAAAAGAAGATGAATTATCTGCACTCCGCAAGAGTTATGAAAATGATATTAAAACAGAAACTGGTAAAGACCTAAGTCAGCTTGAAGCTCTTCAAGTTAAACCAATTGTAGATGAAGATAAGAATAAGAAAAGTATTAAATTAAAAAAGGAAAGGGTTCGTTTACTTAAGTCTCAACTTCAAGAAATAGAAGATCTTTTTAAAGCAGCAGATGCTGAAGCTCTTGAAGCTTACTTTAAAGATAAGATGATAAGAAAAGAGTATGATATATCTACTGAAGATTATATGAATACTTATGCAGAGGCTACTGCTAATCTTATTCAAGAGACACCGGAGTTAAACAAAAAGTTTTTTGACTTTATAAATACTTCAGAATTTACAGATACTGAGTTTGTACAAGGTGCTGCTATTGGAGGAATATTTCTTGAAGATATAATAAATGCTGAAATAACAGAACTTGAAGAAGCTCTTGAAGATCAAGAGTCTAGAACTGATGCTGCAGAAGCTGATGTAAATGCAGTAGAAGAAACTCAGTCCTATAAAGATTATCAAAAAGCTTTAGCTGAAATAGAGTCCAAGTATACTAATCTAATAGATGAAGTAAACAGCAGCTTTAGAAAAAGAGGTGCTGTGATTGAAGAAGTAGAATCTGAAGTTAAAGTTACAGATGATTGGAACTCTTTACCAGAAGGTTTAAAATCTCAGTTGCAAAAGAGTTGGGAAAAGGATCTTAATGACCCTACTTTGGAAGAACTTTATCCTGAAGAGTATGTGAGACGAAGACAAGCTTGGTTTGCAGAACAGTTTGAAGCTGTCCAAGTATACAATGATAGAAAGAATATTGAAAGAATTAAAGCTGAAAGAGAAGCAGTAACTATAAGAGAACCTAAGCTTAAGTTTAAAACTTATAAAGATCTGTCTAAGAAAACTCTTAGAGAGATTAGAGCAATCAGAGATTCTCTTGAAACAAACTTAGAAACAAAAGCTAAAAAAGTAAAAGGTAAAGTTGCACCTCTTGATAAAAAAGATATTGCAAATATTAAAAATGATATTAAAGAGCTTGACCTTTTAATAGATAAAAAGAGAACTTCTTTAGAAGAGATTTCTGACTTTACTGAAGCTATAAATATTTTTAAAGAAAAGATCTTAGACAAGGAAGGTGAGATTGAAGTAGTTAGAGATGAGAATGGGAATGTGATAGAAAGAAGAATAGATGGTAGACCTACAGAAAGAGTTACTAAACTTGCTGAAAAAATTCAACAAGATATCTATGAAAAAGATCCATTTGTATACAAGTATATAGATGAAAGAGAAGGTAAGGTATCACCAGTTTTAGAAAACTTTGATCAAATATTAGCTGATGACTCTATTACAGACAAGGTAACTACATTTATTACATTCTTTAAAAGTTTAAATCTACCAGAGTTTAAAAACTTAAATAAAGTAAAACAACTAGAAGATAGATTAAAAAATAATTTTAGTAGAGAGAATGTATATAATTCAATTGCTGAACTAGCATACATAGAATCTTCTGATGCAGGAACGTCTATTGATGAGTTGCTAAAAGATTTCTTAACTAGAGAAGGTACAGGATTTAAACAAATCACTAGACCTGATAATATAAGTGAAGAAGCTTTTGATCAACTGTTTGGAAAAAGAGGTATACTTACAGAGTTTAGAGATGGTATGATTGATGGAGAGTTTACAATTGTTGGAACAAGTAATTTAGTTTTTGATAAAGAAACACTAAGAAACGGTATTGTAGGTGAGACAGATTTAATAGCTGTAAATAGTGATGGAGAATTTATGATTGTTGATCTTAAAGCAGCTGGGATAAATACTTGGAGAAACTTTAATAAAAAAGAAGATCTAGAAGCAGCTGAAGCAAAACTTACAGAAGAAGGTAAAACTGAAGAGCTTGAGAAATTAAGAACTGATGCAGGACGTTCTAAGAAAGATTACTTTAGATTACAGCAATCATTATATAGAAACTTGTTTTATAATATGTCTGGTATAATGCCTAAAAGAATTGGTCTATTACCTATAGAAGTTAAAATAGATAGAAAGACTGGTCAGGTTATATCCGCTAAAAGACCTAGCATTCTTAGTAAAGGTTTTGATACTGTTGAGCTACCATACAATGATATAGTTGAAAACTATGTTCCTTTAAGAGAACCCTCAGTTAAACCAGAAGTATCTGCAGAAACAGTAGAAGCTTTACCTGAAGATGAATTTTTATTTATTGAGGAGTATGCTAAATCAAACAAAATAAAAGATAACTTAAATAAAAATGTCATCTATAATGGAAAAGTAGGAAAACTAATTCTTACTCCTGACGGAACTTATGGTGTAGAGTTTACAGAAACTACCGGAGGTGATAAGATAATAATAGATGTCCTTGATGGTGTGATGCCCACAAGTAATGGAGAGATAACTTTCAAAAGTGTAGCACTTGATAAAATACAAGCAACTGATAATATATCTCAGCAAACATTAATAGAGGGTCAGCCAATTAATGCTAAGTTTACAAATGATTTAAATACTGAGGCTGAAATAAATGGTGTTAGTTATAAAGTAAATAGAAACAAGGAAGGTTTAATAGTATCTCTTACTTATGAGAGTAATGCAAAAGCTATTAATAAATTAAATGCTGAGATAGATAGTATCAGAGATGATATGTTTTTTCTTAGAAATAAAAGTAGAGTTTCTCCAGAACTTCTTGTTGATTCAATCTCTGAGTTAAACATGAAAGTAGCAGACTTAAATTCTCAAGTTACAGCACTAAAAAGAACTAATGCAACAAGAACTGCTAGAGGTGGAAATGCAAGCTCTTTAATCTTTGCATTAAATAGGCTTCCTGTAAACTTTAAAACGGATACAAAGCATAAAACTTCAGTACATGAGGAAAGAGATCTTGATACTATAAGCAGATTAGCAAGTGTATCTGAAGAGATATCTAATACTATGACAGGTATATTAGCTAAGCAATATCCTGCTGCATTAGATCAGCTTATGGAAAAAGGCCCTTCAGGTATCAAAGAGTCTGATTATTTAAAGATACAACTGTGGGCAGAAGATGCTGTTGCAGCATTAGAAGAGTTGATGAGCACTATTGTAAATAAAGGAGACTTAGCAACAGATGTAGAACAACAAATATATGCAGTTAAAGAATTGCAAAATGACTTAGAATTAATTAAATTAACTAAAGATGGCAAAATCAGTAGACAACAAAAAGAAGCAAGAAAAGTTTTCGGACCCAAAGGCAGGTTACAGACCGGGTCTAGTGTATCTCAGGTTCAAGAGTCTGAATCAGGACCGTCAGAGGGAGTATCTGGATCAGATGAACAATCCGGAGGAGTCAAAAGAAAACCCACAGATGGAGAAGTAAAATCTCTTGTTAAAGAAATATATACAAAAGAAGGTGAGATAGATATATTAGGAGGTAAAAAAGTTGATGACCCTGTAGACAGGTTGATTAAAAAAATAAATGATGCTACTAAGGATACAATAGAAGATGTATTCTATAAGGCAAGTATTGAATCAGGTCAGAATGCTAAAGTTACTGAAGCTTATAACCAAAAGCTGCAAGCTTTACAGACTGAAATCAATCAAAAAGATTTATCTGTTGGTGATCATTTAGTATCAAAAAACCCTATCTTTGATAGTAAGGGTGATGTTACTGTAAGAGTTACTAATGTATTTAAAAATGGTAATATAAATATAGTAGATATAAATAACTCTGATAATAAAATGAAACTGACTATGGAAGAGTTACAGAATGATTTTGAAAGACCTGCTAAGGCTGCTTTAGAAACTAGTGATGTTAATATAACTGATGAAGATCAAGGGTCTTCTGATAAAAGTGATGAGAATCTTAATGAGTATCTTAAAGGTGCTGAAGGTATTATTACTGATATTGATAGTATGAGCTCTGAAGAATTAGAAGCAAGAGCTAAAGAAGGTAGAGATTTGTTAAGAAATAGAAAATGTGATAATTAATTGAGATATGGCTTGTGCATTAGACAATGAATCAATAGGAGCTTTGTATGAAGATCTTTATTTAGATATTAAATCTAGAATTGACAAAAGAAAGAAGGGTGTTTTTGATATGAAAGACTACTCTAAAAATCTTTATAGTGGTATTGTAAATGAAGAAGATCCTGTGTCTGCTTTACAGGTAATACAGGTTGTTCCTAAAATTTTAAATTCTATTATAAATAGTTCAGAAGCTGTTCAAGATTATTTTTTAGAAAATGATATTCCTACATCTTATATAAAAGAATCTAAGAGTTTTAGAGATTTAAATAATGTAGCAAAGTATGTTCAAAAAACTGGTAAGAGATTGCAAGTTATAGAGCAAGAGATTGAAAGAGCTCAAAAGAATAGAAACAATGTTATTCTACGTAATCCTGATAATAATACTTTAAAAAAAAGTTCTAGAAATACAGCTAAGGTAGAAGATCCTGCATCTACTTCATTCTTTTATTACTTAAGTGGTAAGCCTGGTGCTAAGACTGTAAGAGATCCACAAAAAGATTACATCTACACTGCAATTAGAAAAATTAAAACTCTAACTGAAGACTTAATTGGAGATGAAACTCAAGTTGTGTATGATGATATAGCCATTGCTATTAAGCCAACGTCTATACTAAATATAGATGAGAACTATTTAGTAGATGATGATAAGAAATTTAAAAAAGAAAAGCCTGCATTAGCAGCAGACCTATTATTATCTGTTGTAACTGATACAGAGGGTAACCTATTATTCTTTGATCAAGATGGAAATGTAAGTAGAGAGAAGACAATGACTAATGGAATTGTCTATCAGTATATTAGAAAAGTTAAAAAGGTAGGAAAGGAATATGTTATTACTAACAGATCTAACTTCCAAGATCTTCTTTTAACACCTGAAGAGATAGTAGATAGAGAAATAAAAAGAGAAGAGTCAGAACTTGAAGGAGATTTTGGTATTCAACCTTCTATAAGAAAACAAAGAATAGAAGATAAACAGAAAATTCAACAGGAGCAATTGAAGAATATATACAACATGCAAAATGTTGTTTTAAATAATCCTGATGAAACTTATTTATTAGAAATAAATGGAGGTAGTTATGGTGTAGTAGATACAGCTTACATACCTTTATCAGAAACACCAATAGAGATTGAGGATCTGTCTGCTCCTATTGTTAGTGGTAAGTTATCTGGATACATGTCTGTGAATGCTAAGTATAGAGATGAAAAAGGTACAGTTACAGAAGGTAACTTACTTTTACAAAGAGGTGATATAAGTCAAGAACTTGCAGATAAGATTGCAGATATAGTTACAACTACTGCAAAGTTTAATGGTAGAGAACTTACTCTAGATGAAAGACTAACATATGTTGATATATTCTTAAAAGGTACTTCTAAAGGTAATAAGATTACAATAAGTTCTCAAAACATTAATTCAGTTGAACTTATGTATTTAAATATTGATGGAGAATATATTGCTCCTGAAGATATACAAACAAATGAAACTAAGGAAAAGATATCTAATCATCTAATGAATGCTAAAGTTTTAGATAACGGAGATGTTTATCCAGCAGATGTAAGTTATAATTCAGATTTTATTGGATCTGAATTCATAGACTATAACATAGAGGGAAATAAGATAACTACAACAAGTACCAAGTACAATGACTTTATTAAACCTTTTGTAAAAATTGAATTTAGTAATAAGTCTGGAGGACAGTTTGTAGGAAAGAATTCTTATTTAACTTATTCAATACCTAAAGAGATAAATGATATTAATGAAAGAGCATTTGATATAAATTCAGTATTACCTGAAAAAGAAGAAACAAAACCTCTTCAGATTACAGAAGATATTACTTTAGGTGAAATTAATGCTATTTTAGCAAAACAAGCTAGAGCTTCTGTTCTTCAAAAAAATATTAATGATTCTGATGTAGTATTAAATTTAAGTACTAAGAAAGCATTCAAAGATACAAAAGATGAATCCGGTTATTCTATTAGAAATGCTAAGGATAAATATATCCCAATGGAATTAGCAAATAGAAAGACTGCATCTAAAGCAGTTGCAGATGCATTTACTAGAAAACTTAATGAGAAGAATGCAAGAGTTATAAATATTACAGGTAATAATATCTATAATTTAAGAAGTTCAGGAATAACACAAGCAACAATTGATGGATTTGTTAAGAGTCTATTAGAACAAATGATTCCACAATTAACTATACCTAATGAAGATTTAATTATAATATCTTCTGGTCAATCAGGTGTTTCTGAAGCAGCTATTAAAGCCGCAAAAGATTTAGGTATTACTGTAATAATGAGCATACCTAGAAACTATGAAATAGTAACAGCTAGAAAATCTAAAAATAGAATAGTTGCTGGTGTATCAAAAACTAAAGCTGCATTTCTTGAAAGGTTTGAAGAAACTAAAAGAACTAGAAAAGTTACATCTAAGCCTGTAAATAAAACATCTACTAAAACAAAAGGTACGGGAAGCAATACTAAGTTTACTGGTAAGAAAAGAAAGTATACTAAAGCTAAGACTACTTCTAAAAAGAAGAAAGCTAAAAAAGGTTTAACTGCTAAACAAGAAGCTGAGATTCTACAAAAGCTTAATCAAAGTAATGATAGTCTTAAGCAAGCTAAAGATAGAAGTTCTTTGTTTTCAGATTTAGAAAGAGGTAAAGGTGTCTCAACATTTTTTGATAGGTTGTTTACTAGCAAAGCTGATAAAAAGAAAGCTCTTGATTGGTATAATAATGAGTCAAACTTAAAAGGTATTATACCTGTAGAAGTTATAACAGAAATAGTTAATTCAAATGCATTTGCTAAATGGAGCAAAGATGGTATCACATTATATGAAGCAGACGGAGGAACTTCTGTTGATCTTTATCATGAGGCATGGCATGGCTTTACTCAATTATTTTTAACTGTTCCTCAGAAAGAAGCCCTATATAAAGGTATAAAAAATACTATTCCTAAATTTAAGAATGCTGAGCCTATAACTATAGAAGAAGCATTAGCAGAAGACTTTAGAAGCTATGCAAAAGGTCAAAAGAAATTTGGAGGAATAGTTGGTAAGATATTTAATCTTATTAATAAGTTTCTTAAATGGATGTATGGTGGAGTAACTAGGACAGATATGACTAGTTTAAGAGATTTACCTAGGGTAAAAGAACTATATAACCAATTGTATAAGGGAGAGATACTAGATTTAAAACCTAGTACGGAAAATATATATGAAGATTTTCATGTACTAAACAGCTTACAAAATAGTATAAAGCTTACTAAAAAAGAGCAAGATAACTTTGAAGAGTTTACAATTGATGAGACTAATATTGTTTTAAACACTTTTGATAATATTGTAGCAGATATTATTAAGAGTTCTTCAGTATCTAATAATGATGTTAATACATTTAAGAAAGCTTTAAATACAAAGAGTGAGATTCTTTTTGATGCTGTTTACGAGGAGCTGTCAGAAACAAGAGATAATTTATTTGAACAAGTTGCTAAGTTAAATATTACAGAAGATAGTTCTCCAGAAGATCTTTTTGAAGAAGAAAGACTTTTTGATAAAATTGATCTGCTGAATAAAACATTAAATAATTTTGGAGATGTAGCTTTATCACTAGAAGGTAAGCAAAAAACAGGAGTAGTTGCATTCTATCTTAATTCAGGAAGATTCTCATTAGTAAAAGAAATTTATAAGGATGATATTGCTGATGAAGGTCAATTAGATATAGATGATACAACTTCTGTTGAAGACATGCAGCAGTATAGAGATGATAAAGCTAATTTATTTAATCCTCAAACACTTGCAAGTCAGGACACCTTGAGTTTATTATCTTTAATAACTCAAGTAGAAAAGAATGCTAAAGGCGAGTATACACAAGTACCAGATTATTTTGGCTACCCACAAGTAGAAGATATAGGAATTATATGGAACAGGGTATCTAAGGTTACAGAAGGTTCATTTAGTTATGCTGATTTTTATAAAAGACTTATAGAAAATTCAACAAACTATCCGCAACTTCAGCAGCTAGCAGATATATTAAAACCTCCCGGTGAAACATATAAAAACAATTCTGAGTTTAGTACTGAAACAAATTTGTATCAAGACTTATCTAAACCAAGAGTTCGTTTTAGACAATTGAATATTATTAAAAGTGTTCTTAGAAGAGAAACTGAATTCACTGAAGAAGTAGCTGAGTTTGACATAGGAGTTGCTGATGCATCTTTTTCTACAAGAGGTGTTATAGCAGATTGGACTAATCAATTTGCAACATCTACTAAGTTTACTAATCCTTATGTAGAGCTTAATGGTTTAGAACCTGTGCTTAATGTTAAAAAAATAATTAAAGACTTTAGTAATCCTAAGACAGGTTTATTTAAAAGAAATTTATCATTACCATTTTTAAGAGCTTTAGGCATAGCATTAGATCCAACAAGTGCAGAAATACAAGCTGAAGCAGCTAATGTAAATTCTTTCTATTCAGGAAATAGAATTGACTTAATATTTGATTCAATCAAACTAGTTAATAAAGCTTTGAATTCTGACTCTGTTGCAGAGATTTCATCAGCAGAAAAGTTTATTAAAAGTCCTATTGAGTATTTAAGAAAAGGACTTCCTAAAAATATAAGACTTTCACCGGAGCAAAACAACAATGTTAAAAATAGAATAAATCAATTAGCAGAATTGCAAGTTAAATATTCAGATAAGTATTCTAATTTTAGTACAACATTGCCTACAGATGATAGAGTTTGGGAACAACAAAATGCTAGTGCAATAGTTAGAAGAGTTCAAGCATTAAATAATGCTGATAACTTTCAACAACTTACAACTCCAGAAGCAGATCCAGATGGTATTTACAAGCATATGTATTTTTTAGCTGAAAGTAATAATGCATTTTCTAAGTATTCTCGTATATTAAATTCATTATTTGTATTAGATAATGAAGCAAACTACGGAGAAAGAAGAACTATGTTAGTTGATGGTAAACAAGTTCCTGTTACACTAGATACATATAATGTAGGAGGTACTAAATACATAGATACAGATAACTTCTCAAACAATCAAGGTGCTAAAACATCTAGGATAGAGGTTACTGGTAAGTTTTTACAAGAGTTAAATAGCATGCTTTTAAATGGAGTAGAGGAGTTTATGAGACATGCTTCTAAGAATACTGCAATGGGAATAGGTGTTAGTAAGATATTTGGAAATAATACTACGAAACATTTATATATAGATGTAAAAGATTTTGGTCCTATTAAAGGTAATGCTGGAAAATTAAAAGGTGTTGAGATAGTTAATGGATATCTTAAAGCTGAACTAGAACGTATATTTAAATATACAAAGTTTAAAGATACAAAGTTTAAAGATTTTTCAGGTTATAATAGAAAGGTTCTTAAGAAGGATGGTTCAGGTAAATTTATTGAAGCAGGTTCAGCATTTACTATTTTTGATGATATATTAACTGAGGAAGTTCAGAAGGATCTTTATGATATGGTAGATAAAGCTATAGCAAATAACACTGTTATGGATTTAATACCTGAAGAACTTCAAGAAAGAGTTAATAAAGATATGCTAGAATATTTTGATAAAGTTGTAGATAATAATGTCAAATTATTTAATAAAGCCGGATATGTTTCAGAGCAATTGATAGATATTGTTCAAACACCTGGTATGGCACCATCCATAATAACTAGATCTCTAATGTCTGCTTATACTTTTAATTCTTTTATACATAAAGTAGAGACTACAATCCTAGGTTATGGTGATGCTGTACAGTACAATCATACTAAAGAAGAGTTTCATAAAAGAAATTCTTGGTTAGCAACAGGTGCTAGAAACTTAAGATCTGATCTTGATGCACAAAACTTTATTAATACTATTTATAAGTTTAGACATGCTGCTAAACATGGTTATAGTGTAAATCCTTACAACGGAACATTTAATACAGGTATAATAAAAGAAAAAATTATTGAGAAGTCAGAATACTATGATGAGTATTTAGAGGCTGTAACTAACGCTATAAATAAAAGAATTAAGAATAAAAAGAAATCTAGAGAGTTAGCAGAAAAAGCACTATCTGAATATCTAGGTATTAAAGAAGGTGACGGTCAAGGTTATATTCCTCTTGAGTATTATAGAATGATGCAAGATTTAGCTGGTCTATGGTCTCCTGAACAAGAAGCTTTATACAATGATATAGTTTCAGGTGTAGAAATAAATCCTGAAGAAGTTACTCAGATGTTCCCTCCTTTAAAGTATCAATACTCAGGAAATCTTAAAACAGAAGGTTTACCTTTAACAGCACAGCATAAGTTTTCTTTAACTCCAATAGTACCTGAACTTTTACCTGAAGGTTCTAATCTTTTAAAACTACATGATAATATGGTTAAGCAAAATATTGCTTATTCAACTTTTGAATCCGGTTCTAAGATTGCTCATTTAGGTACACCAACAAATTTACTTAATGAAGATGGTTCTTATAATGAAGAAGCACAGTTTACTCCTAATGTTATTTATGCAGAATACCTTAAAAGTCAAGTTAATGTAAATAAAGAATTCAAAGGTAATGTTGTTTTCTCTACTCAGATGAGAAAATTAGTCTTAGAAGGTTTATTTAATAAAGGTAAATTAAAGCCTGGAGCAAAATCCATACATGATTCTTATCTTAAAAACATAGGTGATTATACTGAGTTAGTTGAGTTTGAGTTTTTAGAAGAGATTGGTTTTGAAAAAAGAGGAGATAAATATTTTATGAAAGATAAATCAAGTATAAGAAACTTGGTTAACCTTGTAAGAAACAGTCTCTTAAATCAAGATGTTCTAGGAGATCATTTAATAAACATAATAGATGTTACTGCTAATGATAATCTATCTTTAGATTTATCTTTGCATCCTCAAGCAGATAGAATAGAGAAGTTAATATTGTCTCTAATTAATAAAAGAATTATTAAACAAAAGTTTAATGGAGAACCATTAGTTCAAATGGCCCCAACATTTGCTGAGGGAATGTTCTCAGAGCCTGAAAGTAAATTAAAGAAAGGTACTGCTGAATACATTAAGAAACTAAAAGGTAGTAATTTCCTACCAACATATCACGAGACTGTAAGAGCCAATAAAAAAGTTACTGCAGCTAGCAAGGTTGTATTAACTATGCAAGGAGATTTCTTTAATCTACTAAATATAGAGTATGAAGGAGAAGTGATAGGTACAGTTGATAGACTTAATGAGTTACTAAAGGAAGATGAGTTTGTAAATAAATACAGAGATCAGATTTCAATAGTAGGTGTACGTATTCCGGTACAAGGTCTAAACTCTATGGAGTTTGCTGAAGTGTTTCATTTCTTACCACCAGGAAATTCTAATGTAATCATTTCTGCATCAGAGCTGGTTGCAAAATCAGGAGGTGACTTTGACGTGGATAAATTAACTACATATTTTCCAAATATAAATGAGGAAGGTGCTCTTGTGGGTAAAGCATTTAATTCATTAGCTGAATTGAAAAAAGAATTTGCTGAGACAACAGATGCGTCTGTCAAGTATGATTTAATGAAGCAACAAAAAGCTGCCATACAAAACAGTATTGTAAAAGACTTAAGAAATATTTTAGAACTTCCTCAAAATTTTGCAAGCTTAATTACACCTAATGCAACTTCATTACTATTACCTATAGCAGAAGAGTTAGCTGAATATGTTATGGAATATAATCCTAAACAATCTTTAATGACTCAAGCTAATGTTGCAGAAAATGGTAAAGAAATTATTAGTCCTACTAGAATTTTTGAAACAGAGTATAACTTGTATAAACATGAATCAAACAATATAGGTAAAAGAACATTAGGTTTAGGTGCTGTAGAAAATACATTTAATACCTTAATGACAGGTTTAGGTGCATACATGCCTGCTGAATTTATGCAAGGGCAAGGTAGAAGCTTAGAAAAAAGAAATAGTAATCTATTCTTAAATCATAATGTTACAAAAGACAAAGGGGGTAATGAAGTTATTTCAGTATCTAATGAGTATGATGTAAATAATGAAAATAGAGTAGGAGAAGTTATCTCTCAAATGATGAATGGTTGGGTGGATGTTGAAAAAGATGCATGGATATTCTATATTCAAGGAAACTATGAGGTTGCACCTCAGTTACTTTATTTACTTAAAGCAGGTGTTCCTGTTAGAGAAGCAATATTCTTTGTGTCAAATCCATTAGTAAGAACATATGTTAAAGAACAACAACTTGCTAACAGCCCGTATAATGAAATGCTAGGTACAAAACCAGCTGAGCCACAATTTGCAAAGTTTAAAGCTGCAACAGAAACTCTTGCTACAGTAGCTAAATTTGCAGGCAATCCTTATAATGCAAAAACAGGTATAGGATCAAATAGAGCAAGATATCAAAAAGGTTTATCATTAGCTGACAGACATCTTAGAAACGGAGTGTTTCCTTTAAGTAAGATGGAAAAGCTTGTTAAGACAGATGTAAATGAATTAACGGATAGTCAAAAAGATTTTGCAACTGCTATGTTCTTACATTATCTAGCTGTTGAACAACAAATTTCAGATTTAACTAAATTAAAAATAACTATGAATCCTGATACTAACAGTAGAACAGGAGGAGCAATTATTGAGCAATCCGAACTTAATATTGAAGAGCTTAAAGGTAGTAGTAAATTAATGCCAGGTATAATTGAAAAGTTTGAAAATGATAGTGTTATCGGTTCTTACTTTAAGAATGATTTATCAGCTAAAATTTTAGAGTCTATATTTCCTTTAAGATTTAATGAAAACTTTGTTTCATTAATGATGCTAAATAATGAGGAGCTTAAAAAACTATCAAGAATAAAATATGGTACAGTTGACATACAAAAGATAAGTTCATTCTTTAGAGATGAGTTTGTAAATTATATATTTCAAAATATTTTAAGAACTCCTGTAATAAAAGATAACTATAAGAGTTATGTATTAAAAACTAATACTAAAGTTTCTAAAACTATCAAGTTAAACTTTGGAGCATTTGTTAAGGACGGTGTATTATATACTAATGAAAAAGCATTAGAGAAAGAATTCAAAGATGAGCTTTGGGTAAAAGGAAATACAGAGCAAGGTAACTATGAATCAAGAGGTTTATATGCATTGAACCCTGCTACGTTTAAATCATCAAAGGGTACAAACTTTACTCAGTATAAACACTTTGTTTTAGAAAGAGAAACTTTGAGATCTATCACAAGCATGGAAGATCTTGAGTCTACAACTTTATTTAAAAAAGAATTAAAAAGTATTTCAGAACTAGACCCTACTAAGGGTAATCCTAAGAAATATGTTTATGAAAAGATATTAGCTAACAAAGCTTTATCTAATATTTTTAATCCATACCATTTATTTAATGATCCGGTAAATGCATACTCTGTAGAATACTCACAACTAATGGATAAGTTTGGAGACAAGCTTTCTAAATATACAGTTCTTGAAAAGTTAAAACCTGAAACTAATAAAAAAATAAATAGTTATAACTTATATTTAGCAGAAAAAGATTTTGATAATAATCTATCTACTCTATATAATAAAAACTTAAAAGACTTAGCTAATCCTCAGATACTTAAAGTACCTAACTATGAAGATAACTTATATATAAGTGAATTCTTTAGTAGACTTCCTTTAGTAGGATTTTTACAATCCGGTGTATCAGCAGGAAAATATAACTTCACAAATATATTAGAACCAAGTGACTATCTATTTATTGTAAAAGACTCTGCTAATAGAATTAATGATTTATTGACAGGGAAAGTTCAATCAGATATGGTTGATATCTTTAATGGCTTTATGAAAAGTTTTGTAAATGTTAATGATATTAAACCGGGAGCATCAAAAAGAACTAAATCTATATTTAATGATTACTTAGTTGAGTATGATATATTCAAGCCTGATGTAACAGTAGAAGAAACTTCTGAAGATTTAATTGAAGGTGCTATGCCTGGAGTAGTTCTGTATGATGATAGTAAAGATGGTACAAAATACTATGAGAACTTAGTAAATAATAATCCAAATACTTTCTTTGTATATAGTTACTTTTTAACTAATGTTAAAACTACAAATCCTGTTCCTTATAGAAAGTCTGGATTAATATCTAAACTTTCAGAAGACTTATCAATGGGAATTCCTGTTGGAGTAAACGGATACACAGATAATTTTTCTACCTTTAATCCTGAAAGATATAATCAGGTAAAAGAAGTGTGGTCAAAAAAGTTTAATACTTTAAGTAAGCTTATAAAAGGTGGTGTCACAATAGCATTACCTAAATCAGGCTTTGGATCAACTACAATGCCTAGTGAACTATATATAGATTTATCTAAACAGATGTTAAAGTTTGGAGTTTTAAATCCTGACTCAGCACAATATAAAGATGTAGAAGAAACAATAGGGGATGTTCAAGGAATATCCGATGCAGAAATAATAACAGAACTAGGATTAGAAGAAGATCCTTTTGTTTGTAAATTTTAAATTAAAAAGAAATGGCTTGTATAGCGAGAGATAATGCAATAAAGCATCTAATAGATAAAGGAGCAATTGATGATACGAGAAAGATCTTGGATCTAAAACTGTATGAAGATCTAAATAAAAAGTTAACTGAGATTGCAGTTAGAAAATACAACTTAGATACATTAGGTAATGAATTGTTTTCAATTAATGCATATGATGCTACATACTCAAGGCCAGTAACAACTGGAAGAGAACTTACATTCAAGGTAAGACGAGCTGTACCCAACTCAATTTTATTTGAAACTTTAGATAATAGAATAAAAACATACGAAGAGAGATCTTCACAACCTGTTGTTGTTCCTGAAGAAACTATAGAAGTTGTAGAAGATACTGTAGAGGATACTGTTATAGAACCAACCGGAGAACAACTTGAATTTAACTTCCTAGAAGACAATAGTGTTGAGATAAACTTAGAAGACCTTAAGAGTCAAAGATCTAGACAACTAGGATCTGCAATAGCAGAAAGATTAGCACTAGGAATGAATTACAACTTCGAGAACATAACGGAGGAGAGAGCTGTAGAGATATTAAAAAGCAGAGTAGTAGGATATAGAGGAGAACCCGCTTTTAACTTTGCAGGAACTGTCTATGTAGTAGGAGACAATGTAACGCTAAACACTGTACTACATGAGTTTGGTCATCCATTAATAAGATCAGTAAGACAGTTGAATGATAAACTGTATAATAATCTGTACGAGGAGTTGATGGGTACTACTGAGGGGGAAGTTATAGAGCAAGCCGTACTAGCAGAGTATCCTGAATTAAAAGATTCACCTGTGTTCTTAAAAGATGAAGTATTAACATATGCACTACAACTAAAATCAGCAAACCAAGTAAACAATGAAATAGAAACAAAGGGATTTGATAATTTCATAAAGAAACTTTTGGCTGCTATAAAAGATTTACTACGAGGTATATTTGGTAGAAAAATAAAAGTCTCCAAAATAAATGTTGACACTACACTAGAAGAACTCGGTACCATAATGCTGTCAGATCAAATAGACCTGCAGACAGACATGTTGACTGAAGAGGATATTGTTGCATACGGAAAAGATTTAATAGAAAGAGTTAAGGTATTAACTGATAACGCTAAAGCTGAGACTATTAACCAGGCAATCACTGAAATATTTGAAGCTAATAAAGAAGTGTTAATGAATGCAAAGAAGACTAAGTTAGATCCTTCAACTAGAGAAATATTAAAGAGATCTTTTTTTGAAAAGGATGGTAGAAAACTATTACCTAGTATACAAAAAGATTTATCTAGATATCTACGAGACAGTTTAAATAATAAAAACATTGATGAGGCATTAGAGATTGTGTTAGATGCAGAGAATAGGAGACTAGAAGATTTAAATAATAAGTCTATAGCTTTAGTAAGTACATTAGGTACTATATCACAGAGTTATAAAAACATGAACCGTGAGTTGGATTTACTATCTAAAAAGAAAAACTTTGGTACTAGATCTGACATGGCTATTCTTGGTGTTTATAAAGGTTCATCTCAAAGAATGTATGAACTGGTTAAAGATCTGGATGAGTTATTAAAGAAAGATTTTGAAATAACTTCAGATAATGCATTTAGTGATTTACTTGGTCAGATACGTAATGAAACTATTAGGTCCCAAGAAAGTATTAAAAAATTATATGAAAGATATTCTAAGTATTTCTTTGTTGAAGCTTCAGGCCATATAAACAAGTTTTTAGAAGAAGAACTAAAAAAAGATTTAGGAAGTTCTTTAAGTCAACATATTAGTCAAGAAGAGTTTGAAGACATATATGACAAACTTATTAAGCAAAAGTTTGATGACTCTGATGTAGAGTTCTTAAAATCTAAAGGTGTGCCGATAGCTTATGTTGAGCCTTTTTGGAAAAAGTATCAAGACATGGTTGTAAACTTACCAAAGATAGAGAGCATATTATCCGGGGAGTTTAAAGATGTAAGTATCATTAACAGGATGGTCGAATCTTATAGTATTACAACTAACCCTATAGTTGGTGGATTGTCTAAGTACATTCAAGATTTATATTCGGATGCTACAAATAGAGGTTACAAGAAGTCATTAGAGTTAAGAAGTAAATTAGAAAAGTTGCTACCTGCTGTAGGATATAGTAAGTCTAATACTAGACAGTTGATAGATATGTTAGCTTTTAAAGATCAAGTATTAGATTTTGATAAAGAAGGTAACCCTGTTAAATTTGATGTGTATTCTTTCTTAGATAAGTTTGGAAATGGATGGAGATATGCAGTTGATAAATTTACGTTTGATATTAAAGAAGCCTATACAAAAGGTGATGTAGAAGAAATTAAGAGACTAAGAAAAGAACAGTATCAGTTCCACAGAGATTATATGTGGGATAATTATACTGAAGAGTATTATGAAAAAGATTCAATATTTGAAGATGCTGGAGAAGTGGGGATGGAAGCTTGGTTAGATAGAAAGTTAGCTTTAGATAGTTATAACTCAGTAATTAATAAAGCTACTGATGAACTAGAAAGATTTGAACAATATACTGTTGAGCAAGAAGCTTTTAGAAAGTATAAGCAATTGTATTCAATGCGTGATGAAGATGGAAATTTAAAGATAGGAAGAGAAAAAGAAAAGGCTGAGATTTTAATTAAATATTCTCAAGCTACTAGAGACTTTCATGAAATGGTTCCTATAAAAGGATCTTTAGAAGGTGCATTTAAAAACTTTTTAAATCAATTAGAATCTAAAGGTGTATCTCAGTATGATGCTCAAGATCAATTGAATCCTGAGTGGCAAGCTAAAGTTGATGAATGGACTAAGCAAAATACTAAAGTTGTTTATTCACAACAATACTATGAGAGATTATCTCAGCTTTATGATAGAATGAATGAGCTGCAGAAGAACGTGGAAGTTGATTCTGATTTTGATGTATCAGCAGCTTATAAAGAAATTAATGACACCTTAAGGTTATTTAAAGATGAGCAAGGTCAACCAATGCCAGAAGCTTTGGGTGAGGAAAGAATTGCAAGAATAAAAGAACTGCAACAACAGATTAATAATTATCAAACAAGTGTTGACAAATCATCAGGACTAACTGCAGAAGAACAAGCAGAACTTGCTGAGTATATTTTAATGCAAAAGAAAGGTGAGGCTCTAGATGAAATACAAAAGAAAAGATATGTTGATTTAGTTTCAACTAAAAGTAAGGGACTGTCTGTATCAGAAGAGATTGAGCTTCAAGGGATTTGGACGGAGCTTAGAGAATTGTCTACTAAACTTCCTACTGAATACTACTTGGATGAATTAAACTATCAGTTATCTAGATTTGAGATTGCTCCTGTTAAAGCTGAAGACGCAACTGATTATATCAATAAAGATGAATTCAAAGATCTTGTAAAGAAAGATGATTTACTTTTTGATTGGTTTAAAGATAATCATGTAAGTAAAAAATACTTTGGTAAAACTGTCTTTAACAGAAACCCTGCTCATAGTATTTCAATACCTAGTGATAATAATATGTTGTTAACAACAGAGCTTGTTAATCCTAATACACAAGAAACAATAACTATAAAGGGTATTCCTAATGCTAGACATTCTAGATTTCAAGTTAGAGATAAATACTTAAGTATACCTCAAGGTCTTACAATGGAACAAAGAGAAGAATATGTTGGGAAATATATAGATAATAGAGGTAACTATCTACCAAGAGAGTATAAGCCGGGTGATAAGTTTAGTGCAAAGGATGATAGATTCATGAACAAAAGATATGCAGAATTAAATCCTACTAGTGCTGAATATCAATTGCTTGAAACTATTAAAAAGTATCATTTAGATGTTCAATCTGGAAATAGTAACTATGCTAAGTTATATTTAGACTTACCTAGATATGCAGTTGATGGTATAGTGGAATCATTTCAAGCAGGAAAATATGGTGATAGACTTGAGCAGTTAAAACAGTCAGGTATAGAATTCTTATCTAAGACTACAGGTGCTTTTGGAAAATCAACAGAAGACTTTACTAGTAAAGAATTCAACTATGATGAGAAAATGAATCTTGTAAACACAGATTTACGTGGTAATCAAGTAAGTTATATACCAGTTGATGGTTTATATAAACTAGATTCAAAAAGAGTAGATCCGGATCTTATTCAAAACTTAATAAAATATTCAGTGTCTTTAGAGACACATAAAACTCTATATGAGAACTTACCGTTCATGAATGCAATTAGAGAAACGTTAGAATCTGATGAAGCTAAGCCTAAAAATATGACTGCTTATGATAAGAGGATTCAAAAGATAAAAGGTAAACTTCAAAGGCCTAATAGATCTGATGCACATAATAACATGTTAGAGCAAGTTAAAAGTTTACTTGACAGAGAATTTTATGGTAAAGTAAATTCAGCTGCGTCTGAAAGTATGCCACAAATAACTAAGCTAGCATCAACATTCCAAAGAATGTCTGCACTTGCATCATTAGCATTAAATATTCCATCAGATTTAAAAAACAAGTATGGTGCAATGGTACAGATTGCCATTGAAGCATCAGGTAATGAGTGGGTTAATCTTAAGAATATGGCTAGCGGAAGACAGTGGGCGTTTCAAGCTATGACTAATTGGTCTTTTATACCTAAGAATGGTATTTATGCTATAGGACCTGGTTCAGTGTCAACACAGCTTATTGAACTTATGGATCCTCAGTTCAAAACTAAAGATGACTTAGGTAGAAGTGTTCAAAGAAGTTTATGGAAAGATTTTGTAAATGGTGAATTCTTATACATGCATAGAAAGTTTGGGGAAATGGAAGCTGGCTTAACTTTATTTGGAACATTTATAGATGCACAGAAAGTTGATCAAGTTATAAATGGTAAAAAACATTCTTTAAAATTTAAAGATATATGGGAGCAAGATGAGAATGGAATAGTAAAACTTAAAGAAGGTATTGATGTAGAGTGGAATTATGAACCTATATACCATACACTAGGAGAGGGAGAAACTTTACAACAAGTTGCGGATAGATTTGGAATGACCAAGGAAGTACTAATGGCTAAGAATAAATTAAGAAAAGACATAGAAGCTAAACCTGGACAAGAACTTACTATATCTAAAGCTCAGAATTTTAAAAATTTAAAAACTAAAATACAAGGAGTATCACGTAAACTATTTGGTACTTATGATACATTTGGTCAACCTGAAGGTAACAAGTTGTTGTTATACAGAATGTTCTTCTTTATGAGAAAATGGTTTGTACCAATGTTTCAAAATAGATGGGGTGGAATAATAACTGGAAACAGATATGATTATGATGTGGGGGATGTTGGTAAAGGATTTTACCTAGAAGGATTTAGAGGATACTACAAACTTATATCATCTCTTGGTAAAAGATATAACTATCTAAGTACTAAAGAGAAAGTTGGTATGAAAAAGATGGCTTCAGAAGCACTTGTTATAACTACATTTACTTTATTAATGGCTATGATATTTGGATGGGATGATGATGATGAGGAAAAATGGGCCAAGATAAAAGAAAGGTCAGGTGCTATACCAGAAGATAACTTTAACATGCCCGGATTCTTAACTAATCATGCTTTATTATTAATGATGGGTACATTAGCTGAGACTACAGCTTATATACCATTACCTAAAGTGGCAGGAATTAACTTTGGTTTAGATGATCAGATGTCTATACTTACTAGTACTACAACTGCTTTTGGAAACACGTTAGGTTTATATGGTCAGATCTTTGCAGATGTTTTAAATATTGCAACTGGAAATGAGGCAGCGAGATATAAGAGAGATTCAGGTCCATATCCATGGAAAGAAGAAGGTGACTTAAAGATTGTAACTAATATACTAAAAGGTATAGGTATTACAGGTTCTTCAGGTGATCCTCAAACAGGTATTAAGAACTTGAATGCTTCAGGTAGTAAATTGCAAAGATAATGGAAATAATACTTAGTATATATTGGCCACATGACAGATGTCTTTTAGGATGGGAATATATAGGTCCAACAGATGAAGAACCTATAAATTCTTTTATTATACATTTAACTATTATAACTTTAACTATTAATCTGTGGGGTAATTCATAGTAGCAAATCTTTTAAATTTATTTAAATTTCTTTTATTTAAACCTTCAAGATTTTCTACATCTACTTTGTAAATTTTAAATGTTTTACTTAGATCTTCAGTAACTAAAGCATACTTATGATCTGAAGATACATATTTTACATAAACAGTTTTACCATTATGTTTTAGTTTCATTCTTGATTTTTTTAGAATTAGATAAATCATCTCTCATATCAGAGAGGATTTTATTAAACATCATTTTCTCATTACTATTTAGCTTATCATACCATGATGTAAACTCTCCTCCTTTAATTTGAAGATATTCTTTATGTATATCATATAAGCTTCTACTTTTCATAATATAAATATATAAAAAAAGGAGGACTTGCATCCTCCTCTTTCCCTAATTAATCAAATAAATAATATGAGACACCTAAATATAGTAATTATTTTATAAATAAGTAAAATTTTATTAAAAAAAAGGGGTTTTTACACCCCTTTCTTGAACTAATCAAATATATTATAATAATATATTAAAACAAATCCGGCAGATCTCCATCTTCTACATCTATTTCCTCTTCTTCAGGTTTTGTAGTAAAATCTAGATCAAAGTCTGCATCATCTTCTTGATGTTTTAGAACTTCTTTAGCATGTTTCTGAAGAGATTCCATATCTTCTACACTTTTGATTTCATAAGATGTTCCTTCTTCATCACCTAAGTGTACAGTGAAGCTTTCCTCAGCTTTATCTTCATTTTCAATACGTGCTTCTACCTCTTCTGCCATCTTTTGGTCAACGGCTTCTTGGCCTTTAACCAGTTCTTCAGCTTCCGCATCAGTAACTTCTGGTATAGGATTATCATCACATACTTCAGTCACTGCAGCATTATGAAAATCAATAGCTTCACCTTCTGTATCTTCAGTAACAGTTGTTTCCTCTTCAGATTCAACTTCTGCAATCATATCTTCTAGATCTACTTGATTAGGATCTACTTCAGGCTCCACCTCTTCTACTTTATTAAATTTAAAAGCATCAGATATAAACCAATGAAGAACTCTCTGGTCTTCCATCCAAGTTTTAGGATGTGACTGCTGTAAAGCTATAGTAACATGATTATAAAATGCCCATAAGCTGTCAGGATTTCCATACTTAAAGCTGGGTCTAGACATTTGTTGTCTGATGATACTAGCTTGTTCAGTAGTAAGGATTTCATGTTCAGCAAATAAAATACCAAGTAACTGAGCTTGTTGTCTTTTACTGATATGAATCTCCTTCATACTTTCTTTGTCTTTAACAAGCTGCTTATAATACATATTAGCATCTTTTATTTGCTCTTTGATAGTCTCTTCAGTTTCTGTATCTGCAGTACCGGTGTGTTTACGGGCCCAAGAACCCATGTCTCCACAAACCATACTACTACCAGTTTGATTTATGTAAGCTCCAATACCACACTTAAACCTCATTTGTTTGTTATAACTGTTTGACCAGGCAAACATCATAGACAACTCAGGGTCATCCATGAATGTTAATCTATATACTCCTTGTGCTATATTTCCATTTCCTGTACATCTGTAATGCTCTTGATTAATTTTAAATCCAGCATTCTCTAGACATTCAATTGATAGATCTATAACTGACTTATGACTGATTACAGTATAAGTACTTGTCTGATTTGGTAAAGCAACATCAAATAGATGCTGCTTTGTACACTCTTTAATTTTTGTTGGCATAATTAAAATAATTGTAATTGTGTTTTATTAGGTTGCAGAAGTTCTATCTCCCGCATAACCTTCTTAAGATAAAAATCATAATTTATATCATATTCTTCAAACGGCTTTTCTATGTAATTAATAAACACAGTTTGTAACCATTTACCGGCTTCTACCTTAGCTGATCTACCATCAACAGTGTTAATCTTTATAATTTTACAACCTGTATTAGATACATAATATCTAACAGTCCCTTGAAGTTTATCAATCTTATGTTCACTTTCAGTAACATATTCTTTATTAAACTCCCAGTTACCTCTTTTCTTAACTCCTCCACAAAAATCAAATATATTTTTGTTAGACTTAAGAGATTCTTCAGGGTCTATATTTTTTATAAAGTAATTATATATTGCTTTCTTAACACATAAGAAACTCTTGTTTTTATGTAAAGGAAGATCTTCAAATACAAAACGTCCCTTGGACTTAACACCTGCAAAGTAATACTTATTATTAAGTATCTTATACAAATAGTTAGGATTTGATTTTCTTAAATCTTCAAATACATCTTTGTGAGCTTCTTCATATTCATTTATAGCAATATAGTTGTTGACATCTGCTAGCATAACCTTTTGGTATGTATCATGTTCAAGATTCAAATTAGTAATCTTTTCCCACTCTTCGCAAAGCTTCATATACTTATCTACATAATTCCGTGGTATTCTTGTTTCCAAACCATCAGTATTATGCATCAAAGGAACAGCATTTGGAATGTTCTCACAAATCATTTCATGTAACATCATTAGACTCAATTGCCCATTGATAGTTATCTTCATTGTAAGTTCCGGGTCATATAGAAAACTATTCTCATCATTACTCAGACCATAAGTACTATTTAGTACAATCTTGTAAACATAATTTCTAGGGTCAGATTTAGGAATTTTTTTCCTTTCTTTAAAAAACCATTCATACTGATCAGTAAATTCTTCTTTAGGAAGATGTAATGGTGCCCACTTGTTTTTAATAGCTAGATTAGGATAAAAACTTGTAACATCCGAAGACATTATAACATAGTTTTCATCAGAAGTATAGACCTCTTTTCTAGCTCCATGTACACCACCGAGCCCAAAATGAGTTGTTATATTCTTATACCTAACTGTATATTTGAAATTACCTTTTAGATCATTTGCATCTAGTACCAGGTCATTAAACTTATTAACTAGTCTTTGAAATGTAGCTGTCTTAAAATTAATATAAGGCAGAATTAAATCTTTGACTACAAGCTTATTACGATATGTTCTCAATTTCTTGAGTTCATACTTTGCTATACCTGTCTTCTCACTAAGGAAAAGTGCAAATAGTTCTTTAGCTATTCTTGGTTCAGATGCACTAAATAAATCTATATTGTATTCTTCTGTTAAAGCTTTTCTAAGTTCTATCTGTTTTTTACTTTTAAACATTATAGCCTTAGTTGACTTGACATCATTAATACAATAAGTTATTATATCATCTACCTGCTCTTTAGTTTTAATCTCAGTACTATGATGGATGGGCATATCTTGTATATTCTCCCAATCCATAGTAAACTGAATCCACTTTAAACTAGATCTTTTAGCTGCATTATCCCAATGGTTGAGTTTAAATACATCTATTTGTTTAATCTGTAAGTGCCAAGGTGCAAATTCAGAGAATTCTCCTTCATTTTGTCCTTGTATTATACTTTGAGCTTTTCCATATAAAAATAAAGCTATTTCCTCTCCTGGCATTTCTAGGAGTTGTTCTTTATTTCTTAATACATGTTCTGTAATTTGAGCATCAAAAGACAAACCATTAAAAGATACATGCCATTCTTCACGGAAGATATTCTTTTCTAGAAATGTAACAAATTCTAGAATATCATTCTGAGTGTTATGAATAACAAATATTTCTTTATAATCAGATTTGATATCTTCAAAGACACCTATGAAACAATTTAATAAAGTTTCATAGTCCATTACCCAATGGGTCCTATTCATACTAAGATTCTACTACTGCTGATATAGAAGGTTTATCTTTCTTAGTTTCTAAGAAACTTTTAAGACTAAACTTTTTAGCATTGACAGCAAAGATATTTACAATCTCTTTTATAGAGTCCGCATCTTCAATATAATACTCTTGAAAAGTTTCAATTGATGTTCTTTGTTGTTTAGCTCCTTTATTACCGCTAATAGCTTTTCCATACTCATCTAGTTTAGGTAACATATGTAATGCAGTTTTAACTGTCTTACCTATAATTACAAAAACTTTTGATGTTGGATCAAATATACATTCTACATATGGACACGTATCTAAGATAGGTACCATTTTAAAAGTTTGTGTTTCTTGCCAGGTTGATTTAACCAGGATCATTGAATTCTCCATGTTGATTTTTTTATAAAAATAATTAATTAATTTGATATTTTATTCAAGCAAGGTACATTTAGTATAAGTTTCTCTTTAATAAAGTCTGGTTTACTACATAATTCACCAACATCTTTTAAGAAATTAACCTCTACATTTAAGCACAATGCATAGTCTTCATAATATTTATCAGGGTATAAGTAGCTTTTCATATAGACATAGTTACCTGTATTAGAATCAAAGAATTTTAATATTTCTTTCTTTGTATATTCTGTCATTTTACTATATCTACCTTCTAGGAACTTTTCCCAATCATCTTTTTTATCTGAAAATTCAAATATTACTACTAAATTTTCTTCATCAATCATACAATAATCAGCCAATCTATTGTGTTTTAATAACACATTCTTCTCAAATCTTTTATATTCATCATCATCTCTTGGGTGATACAAACAAACAAGTTTTGTATCATCTTTTGACACAGTGTCATTCCACTCTATATAAGTTTCTGAGGGAACAACACTTGAACCTTTTCTTATTTCAAGCAAAGGGTACAAAAATAGCTTTGATTTTTGAAAATACTTTTTGTAAACGGATTTTACTGGCATAAATTTATTTAATTATAATGTTACTTTTCCTAATGCTAATTTATATGGTAAACCATAGCTTCTTGTGTTATAGTGATAATCTAATTGAGGAAGTACTTCATTTCTGAATTTTATTAACCACTCTTCCATAGTTTTAGGTTTCACTTGAAAAGGGTAAACTTGATTATACTGATCAATGACTACAAATGTAAAGTTTATACCCCATTCTAGTTTATCTTTTTTATTATTAATATACTTATAAAACGCAAGATTATAGTAAATAGCTGCTTGAATCCAATATTTATAGTATTCTACAGAATCTGCAAAGTCAATCAGAGGCTTCCCTGTTGTTTTAACATCATTTATAAATAACTGTTTCTTGTCTTCATCTACAACTACATTATCTAGTATACCCTTAAATCCATACTTGAGATTATCTTCAAAGATATTTCTATCAGAACGTACTAAGATTTCATTATCTACAGATAGGTGTTTATCTTCTTCTGACTTTTCTAATTGCAGTAGCTGTTTAACAGTAGTGTTATTACTTACACTCTCTACACACTCTTTACAATATTTAAGTGTATCTACATCTACTAGAGTCTTACCTTGACTTGATTTTAGAAAATCAAAATAACTAATGTTATCCGTTGTCAGAATCTTTTTGATTCTTGCTTCATCAGTCTTAAGCTTCTGATGTAAATTTATTTTTTCTAATATCTCTAATATCTCTTTCTCAAAAAGCATTAGTGATAATGAATCATCCGCAAGTTCTGTATAGATTTTAAAAATCTCATCAACTATTATTCTATTATTACCACTTGGTAACTTACCAGGAATGATTATAAACTCATCATCAAATGCATCTTTATCTAGAAGAAGGCAGTGAATGACCCTCCCTTTTACAAGGTGAGAGTCAACACTGTCCTCTCTCTGGTTGAGCACATAGTGAGAGTAAAACATTCTTGGTGAAAACAATAGTTTATTTATGCTACTATAGCTAAAATAGAACTTGTTTTTATAAAATTGATCTAGTTCATCAGAACCAGTCAAAATCTGTGCTTCCTCCATTTGTTTTTTCTGTTAAATTTAAATTATTAGGTTGTGATCCTGTTTCTACCAGGGACCCTTCTGGTTCAGAGACTACTTCTTCTTCAGTAATTTCTTCTTCTATGTCTTCATTAGACTCTACTACAGGTACTACTTCTGCTATAGCTTCAATAGATACTTTTTCTTCACACACGGTATAATCCGGATCAACAGTAGGCTGATCTGAATTTTCTGAAATAGTTGGTTCTTCTTCAGGAATTCTTTCAACATCACTTCTTTCATAAGCATGCTCTGTATCAGTTGTCCAATAGAAACCTGTATTCGCTGCAGTCTCAGCACTAAGTGTATAAGTCCTAGGTCTAATGTACTCGCTATAACCACCATTGTTAAAATGATGAGCATTTTCTGTCATTATAATTTCTAGAGCTTCCTTACTTAATGCATCATGATCCATTAAACTTTTAATCAACGTATCTATATGTTGATTGTAATAATTATCCTTATTCATATAGCTTTTAAGAGACTTAAAGTTTACATGATTTTTAGATCTGCAACCTTGGATAGCATAGTTATGATGAAAATATAAAAGTTCTAACCATAGAATGCTTTCTCTGTAATTAGAATTAGCCATAATTTCCATAGCAAGAACATGATTTTCTGTATCAGAACTTAAAAACATATTTCTCAAGTTTTCATAAGTATCCTTATCAATAGTTGTAGAGTCTTCACCATTAACTACTTCAAGCAAACCATTCTGATCAATTATTGTTTTATTACCCATGTTTTCAAGAAAGTCAAGATTTGAATCACTTATAACAAAGCAGTGTTGACTATGTCTCATACTATGATTATCAGGATTGGCTTTATAATACTCTTTCCAACCTTCTTCTTTCAGCTTTGTAAATTCAGCAGGGACATGACTATTACCTTTACTATATAATCTTGAAGCACTCCAGTCAGATAATATATAAAAGTTTTCACCATTTTCTTCTGCATATGCTTCTAAGACTGTATTGAAAGCTTCAACTTCTTGCTCACAATAATAACTACCGTGTTCTTTCCAATGATTTTTCATATACTCTATACAACTTTTGTATACAATATATGGTATTTTATAGTGCCACTCAGCTTTTACTAATTTTTCATTAGCAGCAGAACTTCCTACAACAACAGTAGCTGTCTCTATGTCAGTAGTAGTTCTGATTTTATACTTTACAGATAAGTCTTTAAGTTTTACTCTAGGGACAGTACATCCTTTCATAAAATAGATTTTATCTTTCATTTGAGGCACATATGTTTTTGCCTTTAAGTCTACAAGATTTCTAGGTGTATCAAAACCATCCTCATCTTTTTGTACAACATTAATAAGATATCGATCACTGCTTTCAAATCTAAAGTCAGTAAATTCTACATTTTTATATTCATCTCTTTGAGCATTCCAGCTTAGTGATAAAAAAGGTATTTTCTTTGTTTTCATTTTTTTTAGATATTTAAAAGGGAGACTTAAATCTCCCTTTCTTAGTTTTAATAATGGTTAAATTAAATTTGTAGGGAACATATTAGCTGTTACTTAACGGCCATTGCTACCACTTTTTGATTTAACATTAGTTTTGAGAATTTAGATTTATTACCATTTATGATTTCCTTAACCATATAGTATCTCAAATCATCAGTAAAAGCATTTGACTCGGTAGTTAACTTAACTAGTCTATCAATCATCTTTTGTGAAATTGAACCTTTCTCAGCTTTAATAAGAGAATAGTTTATAATTCTCGTTGTGATTAAGCTAGAAATATCAGCTCTGAAATTATCTCCTGTACCAATACAAGAGCTTAAACTTCCACTGACATACTCCCAATTATCATTTTCTAGAATCTGTTTAGGACTAATAATCTTATCAAGTTGATTATTAATAAACATAGTAAACATACTACTAAATTCATCTCCTACTGAGCCTTCACCAATCATTTGAATCAATGGCAATTCTTCTTCAAACTTTTGTATAGAGCTAATAGAGTTAAAGAATGTAGTTACACTCCTAGGATTTACATCCTTAGTAACTAGTTCAGGATTCATTAACAAAAAGTTAATACATCTACCGTCAATATTAACAGTCTCAGCCCACTTAGCCCATACATCTACATCAAATTTTACTGCAGTAGAAATAAATCTAGTCTTCTGAGCTGTATCTAGTGCTGTAACATTATAATCACCATTATCTGGATTAGTAGTAAGAATTACATGCCAGTTCTTTGGAAGGGCCCAAGAAATATACTCTTGTCTATCAATTACTTCCATTGTTGCTTGCATAAATCTATGATCAGCACGAGTGTAATCATCTAATACTAGAAAACCACCTTCACCTTTACCTTGTATCCATTCAGGTGCAGCATGAGACATTCTCTTGTCTACAACTTTGTAACCTTTCTTCATAGCAACATCTACTTGAGCTTCATTAATCCAAGTACTCTTACCTTCTTTATTTTGTATTTTAAATTCTTTAACTGGAAACCCAACCAGATCACCCAATTCCTCAATTTGTGATAAGTTAATCTTAACTACATCCATATCAAGTTCTTCTCCTAATTGTATAATAGCAGAAGTTTTACCTAAACCAGCATCACCTTCAATATTTATAGCTACAGGAATTTTTCCTTCTGCTTGAATGTGCTGATTATTTTTTACCATGTGCTTTAAAAAGCCTTTTAATTCATTAACGTTCAATTGTGTCTGACTCATCTTTTTTAATTTAAAGTTCTAATTTAATTTGTTTACCAGGCAAGCTATTATTAAACTCAGATCTCTCTGATAATACCCAAAGCACTTGCTTCTTTGGTTTAATGTCTGTATAGCATTCACCATCAGTGAAATATATAAGACTTGTATACTTATTGTGTTCATTATAATATTCAAGAACAGGGTCAAATTCAGTTCCGCCTCTACCGGAAACTTCTAGTTCAAATTTTCCATCATATTCTTTTATAGATTGTATACTAGTATCACATTGTATAATAGTAATACTTACTCCACATTTATATAAATGATAAATTTCATTCATAAACTCTTCCAACTCACTATTAGATACTGAACCTGATGTATCAATTGCTAATAACATCTGTTGTCTCATCTTTATTTTAAGACCAGGATTATCAGAATATCTTTTATTCTCTTTTCTCCTTAACTTTTTAGTAAAGATTTTTGTAGATATTCCTGTAAATCTTTTAATATAGGCTTTCCAATTAAACTTAGGAGGAACAATCTCTTCTAGTTTAATTAAGTCTTCAATCTCACCAGGAACAAATCCTCTTTTCTTAATGGTTTGTTCTTTAGCATCACCGAGAACTTTTTGAATTTGTTTATTTAAAAGTTTCTTTTCAGCTTCAGACATTTCTTCAAACTCACCCCATGCATGATCAGGAACATTAACTTCCTTATCTCCATTTCTACCACTAGCTGGACCAATCGTAACATTACCTTGACCTTGTTCCATACCATCAAGAAGCTTATCCATATTATCATCTCCACAGGATCCAGTATCTTTCTTATCTTGTTGAGCTTGCTTAAGCTTATCATAATAATATCTAGAACCAGCTTTCTTATCTAGATTAAGATCACCATAATCATTTATATCTATACCACCTTCAGGTAACCAATATCCATTTATATACTGATTGATTTCCATATCCATAGCAATATTAGCCAACTTTTTGTCTTGAAATAATTCAAAGGCTGTTAAGTGACCAAAAGCAACATGAAGCAATTCATGTTTAAGAAGACCCATTTTCTTGAGTTCTTCTAGATTATCCCAAAATGTTTCATTAATAATCAATTGAAAATTAATACCATTTTTACAAACTCCTGCGGTAGGAACTTTATTCGGTGTCCATATTTTATTTAACATAATTAAAAAGAAACCATAGTATGGTTCCTTCAGCATCAGATCTTTTGATATTCTGCTTAACGAATCTTGTCTATTCATACACTATTTTAAATTTTACTTCTTGATCTAAAGTCTTAAAAATTCTTTTCAAGTCTTTCATGTGTTCTTCTATTAATAACTCCTTTATATAAGGTTTATCTTTATGTATACATAAATGCCAATTATGAGTTGCTAGCAAACTATTTTTAAAAGAAATTCCTGTCTCTAACTTTTTACACACTGTTTCAGTATGTAATGTAAAGTTGTCCATCCAATCTACAAGTTCTGTATTAGTATACATGTATAAATAGAATACCTCTTCTTCAATCTCATCAGGCTTATAAGATTTTAAAATCATGAAAGCCATATACATATTATCCCTATCTGAAGAGTTTAACATATTGTAAATCTTCACCAATTTTTCTTTATCCATAATTTACTTTTGTTTATAGAATCTACCTAAGATATTAGCATTTAAGAATTCATCTTTTTCTAAAACTTCATTAATAAACTGCAGCTTGGTCTCTTGATATGTAAGTTCTGTTTTAGAATAACATATCTTTAGAATATTTCGATGTATTACTATTCCTTTTTTATGAGCATCCTTTAACATTTTGTTACTACTAAAGTATTTTTGATAATCAAGTTTAGTGATTATCTCATACTTTTTAGTTCTTTTATCTGTTATAGCAGCTAGAGCTTTCTTACCAAACTTTTTCTTTCTTTTAGAATAAAAATTTTTCTTACCAATATATTTAACATGCTTACCATCTATAATAGCTTGCATTTCATATATAAACCCAATTGCATCTTTAGGTATCATCTCTTCTAGAAATTCTTTACCTTTATATAACCATGAGTATTTCATTGAATTTTTAATTCTAGTTCTTAAGTGCATCTTTTAAAGTTTTGAATAATATGTTTCTAACTTTAACTATACCATGTTTCTTAACAGAATCAGATAAATCTTTTTCCATATCTAAAATTACATAATCAAAATCATATTTTTCTTTATACTTCTTCATTGACTTTATACCCGGTTCATCATTATCAAATAATACAACTACTTTTTTGTATTTAGATGTTATATCTTTTAATAAACTTTCTGGTATTAATGAATTCTCACTGTCAGGAGCAATTGCTTCTGTATTTCCTAGATCAAGTCTAGTAAAAGCCATTAAGTCTTTTAGTGAAGATGTAATAATAAGATACTTTTTATCATACTTTAATTGATCAGATCCTTGAACATAGTTTTGAACTTTAATAAACTTCTTTTTATTACTTAAAGGTTGATATACTTTATACAAAGTACCATCATCTTTAAAATAGCCATAGATATGTCTACTTCCATCTATAGTTATTTCTTTTTCAACTATACCTTCATCATTCTTTTTCTGCATTTTATAAAATTCTAATGGAGCTACATTGTATTGTTCTAAAAGCTTTGAACCTATTTTAAATTTAGTCCAATAAGTTTTATCTAATGTTGTCCAATGTCTTATTTCATAATCAGTAACCTTAAACCTACTATAAGTTTTAAATTCAAGTTTAGGTCTAAAACCATTATCTTTTACATATTCATTGTAATCTGATAAAAGCTTTGAACTTGATTCTCTACGGTCTTTTAAGCTAAATAAAACTTTAACTAATTCTAAACAATCACCATAATGACCAGAAGAAAAATCTTTAAATCTATATCTACTTTTATTTACATCAAAGTATACAAACATTGAAGGATCTTTTTCTGTTTTATTAAATACAGATGTAAGTTTTACATCTTGACCATCAAGCCTTTCAGAAATACCTAAGTAATATTCAAAAGGCCATGCAGTAGGTACATCTTTTAAATCAATAATTATATTTTTTGTTGAAATCATAATGTGTTAATTTAAAATAAAAAGGGGAAGACTTATTTTTGTGCTTCCCCTTTAAATGATTAATCTAGGTTAAAATCAGATGACGTGTTCATAGGAACAGTTAAATCATCATCATCTCCAAATGATTCTACAGGTTTGTTTTCAAGCTTCTTAAGATGCTTTGATTCATTATATGCAATGACAGTATCTTTATTAGAATGAAAACCATACTTTTTGTTTTCTGCTTTAGCCATCCAACAATCATATGCAATGTAACCTGACTTGTTTTCATATTCTTTACCAGCAATACATGTTTCAATGTATTTATCTTGATAAGGTGCATTATCAGCAAACGCTTTCAAGAAATCTTGAATTGTTTCATGCTTATTATCTTGATCTGCAAACCAATCTAAAATATCTAGAGCAGTACATAAATTTTTCAAGAATATCATAACAGATCTATCTCTGTTAATTTTAATTCCTGATTTAGTCTCACCATCAGCAAATGCATACTGACTAGCTTTTACTCTACCTATCTGACCTTTAAATTTACCCTTAGACTCATCATTTCTATCAACCCAGAATCCTTCAAAACCATCAATTGGTTCTGTTTCTACATCTAAAATTATATGAAAAGCATTCTCAATCCATTTAAAATTTTCTAACCTTAAGCTATTAATTTTTAACTTTTGATTTCCTGGCTTAATTGTTTTTGAAATTGATGATGAACTACTATCAGAATTCATCAGATCTTTTGTACTTAAACTCATTGATTCTTGTTTTTTAAATTTATAATTTATTTTACGTATATTTTATTCCAGTGAGTTTTTATCTCACCTTTTTCATTCATTTCAGAAACTACTATTTCTTCATTTCTTAAGTGTTCAGGTCTAGCTCCACAGGTAACAGCATCATTATTCTTAAAACTAAGAACTGTTTCATTACCTTTTCTATACATATATCCTATAGCATCTGCATTTGCACAGATAAGAGATTTTATCTTACCAGTTAAATCAATATTAGCTGCCATAACCATCTCTCCTGTATCATCAACTACTTTATCTTTTATATGTCCAGATAAAATAATATGGGGTGCTAATGTATCAATAAAATCTAAAACTTGAAAAAATGCTTGCCTAATATACAAATATCCTGCACCATTTGGTAAAGTTATTACATCATTCCCTTGATAATTTTTACCCATAGAAGTTTTTTTGTAAAGTTTTACAGCTAAAGGTCTAACCATTTCTTCTAATGCTGTTACAGTATCAATAGTAACATAATCATAAGGTTGACCTTTTTCTTTAATAGCTTTACCAGCATCTAACAAATCTTGAAGATTTTCAATTTTTAGTTTTAATGCTTCTACATATTCACTACCATTCTCTAAGTCTAATATAAGATTATTCTTAAGTCCGGCATATGCAGTTGTTTTACCTGTTTTAGGTTTACTGTAAACAATCAATCTCTTAGGATTAACTCTTTCAGCTTTTACTTTTGTTGTTGGAAGTACTATACTCATATTTTCTTTTCTATTTTTTCTAATGCTGATGCTATTCTATCCAAAGTATTTAACCACTCAGGAAAGTTATTCATCTCTTCTGTATGTTTAACTTTTTCTTTTTTCTTCAATCCTACATCAAGATATTCTTCAGCAAAGTTTGGAAAATCAGCAGGTTTAGTTTCTACTTGTGGATTCTTTAGTTGCTCTTGATATTCATTATATGGTAGCTCTGTACCATCTGTTTTTACTGCAACTAAATTATCTAATCCAACAAGATAAACTCCATACTCTCTTCCATCCTTTGTTGTTTTTTCTTCAAAAGGATATTCTTCTTTATAAAACGGATTATGTTTTAATTTATACAAGGTGTGTGTAGGATCTTCTGACTTACCTTTAAAATCACTAAACTCTGTGTAAATATCTACTTCTTTTTCAAATTCACTTGGAAAAATTTGTAGTCTAAGCTCTTCACCTGGAGGAGCCCATGCAGATTTAGCAATAAAAAATGGATCAGTTAGTCCTAACTTATGAAACGTTGGCAAGTGTGTTGCCATAAGAATCTTTTGATTCTCTTGTCTTTCAGTCATATTTTTATTTTTGAATTTTGATTCATACTGTTACTAGGTGTATTTAATTCTACTATTCTTATAGTATCTCTATCTAACTTAAAGAAACTCATTCTAGTATCTCCATTTCTACATTTTAAGAAATGAAATACTAAAGTATCTGGGTCAGTAATTTGAAACTTTTCTGGGCCATAAAATCTAATCTTTTTAGCAGCTGGTTTATTAATACCAAGTACTATATCAGCATGTTGCAATAATGCATCAGCACCAAACAAATCAGAATCAAGTACATAGTTTCCATATGTACCCTCCATAGCTCTTTTAGGGTCATCAATATTTCTATTCAATTGACTTAGTACTACAAATGATAAAGGATAACTCCTCTTCATATATGTCAAAGCCTCACCTAAATTATATAACATTTCAAATCTATCCTTCTCATGTTTAGCTCTTTTAAATAAAGCTGAGTGATCTACTGTTACTAATAGTTTTGGATACACTTTCTTTTCATTGACAAGTGTATAATTTTGTTCAAAGTGATAATGTATACTTGCACAAAATTCATTTACAGTACAGGGTCTATATATACTATGCACTTTATCATTAGTACTTAAAGCACTAACATATTGTTTACATTTTTCATAAACGGCTTCATCAAGAGGTTTATATTTACTATGCAATACTCCATAGTCTTGCTGAGTTACTTGAGAAAATGCTCTCATACCAAGAGTTTTTTCAGGCATTTCAAATTGAAATTGTAATACTTGAAATTCTTGGTCTTTATTAAGAGCAATAACTTCTGTAACAAGCTGTTCCATAAACAAAGTTTTACCTACACCGGGTCTAGCCCCAACTACAGTTAGAGTATTCCACTCTAAACCATTTAGTGTAGCATCATTAAACTTTGGCCATGCTGTTCTTAAACTCTTAACTCTACCATCCATTCTAGCTCTCATTTCTATAAGAGCTTTTTCATAAGCACGCACTTTGCTAATAGCCTTTAAAGGCTTTGCATTATTAAACTGTTCCAAATTTATACTATTTTTTCTCTAAAGAATTGTTCTACAGTATCTTCTCCATTAAGATACTCTTCACAAAAGTTTGCAAGATCTGATTCAAAAGTTTTATCTGAATTATTTTGCTTTCTAATAAAGTACTGGGATGTTCTCATATATTCATAGTTTTTTAGCTGGTATTGTTCTACGTACATTTTTGTTGCACTCATAACAGTATCCCAACTGTAATCATAATTTTCAAAAAACCATCTAAATGCAGTTTCTAAGTTTTTAACATTAGTTCTTGCATATTTACCACTACCAAGTTTTTTGGCAGGAAATACTTCATTATACATTTTAATACGTAATGAAAAATTATCTCCAAGTAAATCTGTAGTTGTTTTCTTTTTACTTTTTCTAAAATAAGAGTTTAACTCTTCCATAAAGATAACACTTTTATGTGTAAGAGTCAAGTCTTCTTTTAACCAGTCGTTAGACTTTAATCTAGTAATTTCTATACTAGAATTAACAAAATTATTTACTTTAATCTTGTTTTGTATACAATTTAAAACATAAAGTGAATTAGGTGTAAGACTTTTACTAACAAGTCTATTAAATATTTCATTCATTCTACCAAGTTAATGATAAATTATTATTCTTCAATAAAATTTCATTAGTTTTATTAAATACATCTTTACAATCCCAATTCTGACCTTTGTTATATACAGCACTTGCTGGATGATTTACCATAAATTTATAACTATTATCATTAACACACTCAGCCCAGTCTTGGGCTTGCTTACCCATGTATATATAGATAAGTCCTGGATTATGCCAAGTTAACCAATCAAATACATATGCTAAGAAAGGTTTCCATATAGGAATATGTTGTCCTACTTTACCTACAGTAGTTGTAAGTGCAGTATTTAATAATAATATACCTTGATTAGCCCATCTTTTAAGATCCGGATCATGTGACTGACCTACACCATCATATACAGTTCTATTAACCTCATCTAATATAAACTTTAAACTTGGTTGTTGCTTTTGAGTATTACTACAACTAAATGCAATACCATCTGCTACTCCTAACTTAGGGTATGGATCTTGTCCTACTATAACAACCTTTAATTTATCATAAGGACACTCTTCAAATGCTCTAAACATTTGATTTAAAGTAGGAGTGAATCTTTTATTATCTTTTGAAAACTTTACTAATTGATTTACAACATTTTCAAAGTCACTACTAAATATAAAAGATTTAAGTATTCTACTCCAACCAGAAGGTTCAAGCTTTTTAAACATTTTTTGTTTAATTTCTTCTATGTCTATTTTTTTTGTCATTTTTTTAGTATATTTGTTAAAAATAAAGTTATGCCTACAAAAGTAAAAGAAATGAAAGATGATATGCTAGTTGACGTTAAGTGCAACAAAACATTTTATCTTATGTGCAAAAATTTATCTTATCATATTTTCACTTTAATTCCAGAAGCAGATAGAGCAGAAGCTGTAGAAAAGATTAAAGATCTTGAATATCCAGCAATGTCAGATTTTCAAAAGTCTTTTTATACTATGGCTCTTATGATTTCTGAAATGGAAAAGCAAGCAGAATCAGGTAATTTTATAGTTGAAAAAGAAATTCTATTACCTGGAGAAGAAGGATATGAAGGTCCTTCTGTAGAAGAGCTTTCAAAGACCATTAAAGGACTTAGTGAAGATTAATTCCATAAAACTCTCCTATTTCTATACATGTTTGAATAGTACTGCTTAGTTCTGTTTTTGAACAATCAGCAAATGATTTAACATTATCATTTATAATCAAACCTGATTTACCTTTTACCAATGTTTTCATGTCATCAAAGCTATAACCTATGTCATTAGCTAACTCACGAATACATTTATGTATTTTTGCAATTTGTGCATTACTACCTTTACCTTCAGAGATAGACATAAATACTTCTACCTCTTGACCATCACCAAGTTGTTCTAAAAAAACTTTATATTTTGTTTTAGTTTTTTCATCTGGACATACTAATTTACCATCAGTATATACCAGCTTATGAGTAAACATACTCAAGACTTCCAGGTTTTTGCTAAGTCTGCTAAATTTTTAATAGATCCAACATCTTTTATTTTAGCATTAGGCCACTCATGATTCATAACATACCAGGTATTATCTTCTACTTCATCATCAGCAATTGATGTTAAAGATAATCCTTCCATTATATCTACAACATAATAGTAATAGTCATAACCATTACTACTTTCTTCATTCTTGACTATAATTTTCTTAAAGCCAAGGTCAATTAGTTCTTGTTCTGTCATGCTACTTTAACTTTATAATTTTTAAAAATGTCTGCATTAAGTATTTTATGCTCATAGTCTTTAATAACATTATCATAAGCTTCATTTCCAGGATGGTATTCACCAAATCTTTTAATTCTTTCTTTTCTAAATGTATTAATTGCTAAAGCAGCTACAAAAGTATTCTCTTTATCTGTAGATTCAAAGAGTTTTATCATACTTTCTATTTGTTCTTTTTTAACTATGCCTAAATAATTTAATAGTTGGAGTTCTGCAAAGAACATAAAAGGTTTATAAGTACCTTTCTTTACTCCATTTTTATACATCCACCATAAATAATGCATGTTACCTGCATTTCCGTTTTCACATATACTATGGTGTTCATCAACAATCTTGCTTACTAAATTCTTTATTTTTCTTTCCATTCATTTAATAGGGTTCTAACTCTAGTTCCTAAAAGGTAATCATTAGGTGTATCTTCAGCCATGTTTACCATTTCTGCTACAATTGCAATAGCTCTTATCTTTTTATTTTGTCTTGTTTTGCTATTTTCATATACAGAGTCTTTGACTTGTCTATGTTTATTCAAGTCTACTTTTTTTTCTTTTGCCATTTCTTATATAATTTATAAAGATTCTCATCAAAGTTACACCAATACTTTTTCCAGTCATCTATGTTTGATTTATTTTTCTTTTTTATCTTCATCTTTTGATCTGTCATTATGGTTTAAATCAAAAATAAAAAGCCAAGCAAGAGGTATTAATGTTAAAAATATTAATCCAAACATAATTATTGCCATTTATTTTTTATTACTGTAGTTGTTTTATCATACAACTCTTGTAATATTCTAGAACATTCTGAATTTGTTTCTAATTCACCTAACATAGATGAAAAGATCTGATTCTCCTCATTTAGAGAAGCATTCTCTTTCTCACAGATTTCAAGATTAGCTTCTAATAAGTATATCTTTCTCTGTAACTTACCTATGTCTGCATCAGTGTAACCATTTTCACAACAATCAACAGGGTCCTTAACAATTTTTGATGTATTCTCAGTACAAGAAGTTGCCACTAAAAAGATAATCAAAAATTTTAAAAGTTTAAAATTATTCATGACTTTTTTTATTTGAATCTTTATAATCTAAGATAAAGCCAATTAAAACAATTAAATTCATCCCAATTGATGCTGCTAATTCATGTAAATCTTTATAAACATTTGTTGATAAATGTACATGTCCTATTATCCAAAAAGGAATTGCTAAATTTTGACTAATCCATATTACAGTAAATTTAATAAAATTTTTCATTAAAAAATGTATCTAATTGTATCTAAATCAAAGTACTGTGAATAAAGTTCTTTAAATTCTCCAAGCAATCTTGTCTTATGTTTAAGAGGATATCTCATTACACCTGACTTATTTTTAACTTCATAACTAAGACTCATTAATTCTTTAGCCTGGTCAGAAGATCTTGCCATTTGGTTAGCATGGTTAGTTAATGCAATTACTTCACATTTATTTTCTCCTGCTATATCTTTTACCATCTTAAACAACTCACTGTAGTCTTCTTTCCATTTCTTGTAGAAAACAAGAGGACTATAATTAACATGCACTTCCCATCCAAGACTCTTAAGTCTATTAATTTCAGGGATTCTTTTTTTAACCTTCTGCATCTTAGGTTCTAACACATCTGCAAATCTTTGTGGCATTAAGCTAACTCTTACCCTTGGTTTCTTGTTAAACTTTTTAACATCAAGTTTCAACAAACTAGGATACTTGGTTGCCATAGTGCTATTAAGCTGCGGATGATTATCATATCTCTCAAGATAATCTATCAAAGGTTCAGGTAAATGTTTCTGCATCAGCACTAAATCACTGTTACATGCAATATCTACCATAGTATATACAGGATCCTGTTGATCAGGGACTTTAGTAAAATCTTTCTCCCACTCTACAACAGAGTTAAATATATCATCTACATTCTCATTTACAAATACTCTATGACCATTGTACCTAGACATATAACAATAGGTATCTACACAACCACCAAAACATCCATATATAAGGTTAGGAGCTATGCAGTTAGCACTATTGTTATTGTCTTTTGTAACTAAGGTCTTTGTTTTCTGAACTTTAATTACCCCACTCATTATTTACATAATTAAAAGGGGGCACCCGGACTCCACTGTGCCGGGCTATTGGAACCTTTCTCATCTTTTTTAATTTTCTTGTCTTTCTCTGCTTTCCAAGCATGAGGGTTATCCGTTTTCTTAAGTTTCTCAATCTCAAACTCATATAATCTCCAGTTATAAATTTCTAATTCTTTCATTCTTGCAACATCTGCTATAGTCATTTCTGTAGGTATTTCACCATCATTATGTCTACGGATGTCTATAAATATTTCTTTCATTCTACCCATTGTCCCAATCTTTTAGTTTAATATGAACTTCATGTCTATAATCTATAGATTTTCTTATTCTTTTACAAAAATGATGATTAACACTTTCAAATAATTTTTCTCCATTCTCATCTCTTAATAAGTCAAGAACATCCCAATGATGTACATCATCAGTAACATAATCAAGGACCATATATATTGCTCCTTTTCTAGCACCTTCTTTCATTTGCTCATAGCATTTGTCTGCTGCATCTTTAAGTCTTTTCTTTCTAACTTCTTTTTTAATATCTAATCTTGGATATGCCATAGTATTATTATAAATCAAATTCAACATTAATAGGTTTACTTACTACTTTACTTTCATTTAAACCTATTCCTATTAAAACCTTTAAAGCTTCATCAGTGTCACTTATATTAAATTTATTCTTAAATAATTCTATCTTATTTAAGGTTGACAAATTTAAATAAATTTGCTTAAGCTTGTAAGGTCTTCTCTTTTTAAGTTCTGCTGGGAACTTAAATGGATACTTATGTGACAGGTGCAGTGTGTTAATTTCAAAAGTCCAATCATCTTCTTTCTGTATACTTAAGATAACTCTCTTTTTTACATAACTAACACTTGACCTTTCTATGTTTACTAATTCTGAAATAAATTCTTCAGTAAAACCAAACTTGTAATACAATACAGAGATTAAATAATTTCTCTGGTCAATATGAAATCTTGTTTTAGTTTTCTTTTCTAATGTAGGAAGAAGCCTCTTAAGTTCATTCATGATATCAGAGGCTGTATACGTACTTTTAAATTTTCTCATATAAAAAATGGAAATAAAAAACCTTTTATAGAACACACTATAGGTCCAATAATAAAAGAGTTTAAAAAATTATGTGATTGAACATACAAATACCAAAAGTAAACACCAAATATTTGGGACACTATGATATAGATGCTAACAAGCACCATCAAATATTTATTCATAAGTTTTAATTTAGATTGATAGTTCATCTTTACCAGAAGCATCTATCTCATACTCACCGTCTATTTCAACAGCAAAAGGTATAATGATAAATCTTTCCGCATCATATAATTCAAAAGGCATTGATTTAGATGTTAATTGTATCTCTTCTAGGGCTAATCCAAACTTATCTTTTTGAAAACCCATCCTAGTAATTTTACTTACAGTATATACAACACCTTCTTCAATCCACTCTTCTTGAGGGATTTGTTCTGGTTTATCACTATCATTAATACAAATTGCTTTCATTCTTTAGTTGTTCTATTGAAGCTTCAACATTTAATTCAGAAAAAGTATTTAAGATGTCATACATGTGATCAAATGTACCTGACATAATATCAACTTTACCGGTTGCATCTGCTATTAAAGCACATTGTTCTGCCTGAAGAGGAGTATGATTACAAAGTCTAACTAGACATGACATAATATATTCAAAAGAATTATTGTCATCATTATGCAAAGTTATTTTATGTGTTTTTTCTGTTACCATATATAATAATATACTAAAAAAGGCTGAGAAAATGAAGACTCAGCCTAGGTTTATATTGTAGTCTGACCATATTATTTTAGAATCATCAAAAGTATTTAAGGCCTCTTTGACCCACTTTTCATCAACGGTTCCTACATAACATAGTATGTGAATTATTGCTTTCTCATCAGGATTTAATCTTAATAGTCTACCAATTCTTTGGGCAGACTTTCTTTCATTACCATATGCATGCATAATAATACCTTGTCTTAATTCTGGTATGTTTACACCTTCATTTAACTGTAATACAGCTGATAATTTATTAATTAAACCTGACTTGAACATTTCTAGATTAGATTCTGATTCATCATTACCGCTGTGATAACTATGACTAACTAATCTATCTGCTTGATCTTTTGTATTAGCAAATACAATGCATTTATCATTGATTGCTTCCAAAAGTTTCTTGGTGTACTTCTCTTTACTAGGATACTCCATCATGGCTTTCATTCTCATGACTCTCATCATATGAGAACCTTTTCCAAAAGAAGTATCTATTCTTGTACCCCAATAGTTGTAGTTATTAAGTTCACTAGTTCTAAATGATTTGTTTTTAGTTTGAACTAAATAATTATTTTTAGTTCCTAAACTTAACTGATGAACTACTATTTGATAATCATTTAATATCTTATTCTCAACAGCATTATCAGTTACAAACTCATAAATTATAGGACAAAACTCTTTTACAAGCTGACCCTTTTCAAACTTTGTACTCTTAGGCTTAGTACCTGTTAATCCAAGTATCTTACCATTATAGTTATCTAAAAAGGCTCTGTGTGAGTTTAATAAGCTATGACATTCATCTAGATAGATTATATCATAATCTTTAGGATTCTGCTTTACAAGGCTCCTATATGTTGTAAAAGTTACATTGTTTAATAAACTCTCTTTATCAAATTTCTTAGCTTCAGCTCTCCAAGAGTCAAACAATACAATCTTTGGAGCTACTACAAGCACATTAAGTAGTGGTGAATAGTTATATTCTAAGTGTTTTAAAGCAACAAGTGTTTTACCTACACCAGTTGCTAAACCTATACCACATCTTTCTTTACCTTGAGTAGCTTTTAAAGCTTCTTCCTGGACACTGTCCCTGTTAACTACTGCTTCCATCTTCTAAAGTTTTTAGATAATTAAATACTCTATACCATTGAGCAGCACCAGTAACTTTAACTAATTCATTAGAAGTTATAAGTGAAGCTTGTATAGCTGTATTCCATTCTTTCTTTGTACCTGCAACTTCATTATTATTATGTAGTTTAATTAATCTTGTTGCTTCTGCAATAATTTCATCTTGATCTACATCAAAGGTTTTTTGTTCTAACATAATATTATTTTAAATAATTTAATTCTCTTGATTCTTGAGGAAAACTATGTATCCAGTTGTGACAATTTCTACATACAGGTAACCAAGTACTCTGTATTAAGTAATAAACATCTCTATCTGCCCCACATCTAGTGTGATGCACCTCTGTAGCTTTCTTTGTACAATCAGTTCTATTGATTTTACATAAAGGATTCTCTTCTAAGTATCTAGCTCTAAGCTTACTATACTCAAGATCTTTTTTCTTTCTCTTAGAAGACACACGAGGGATAGACACGTTTGGTTTCTGTGACTTATTACTACTGCTTTTGTGGCAACTCCAGCAATACTTGCAATATCTATTACCCTCATGGTTCTTCCATATGACAGTCATCTTTTGACAACCATCACATTCTTTAAGCTTTGCTTTCATTTTTCAGTCTAACTTTCTTATGAGGATCTTCTTTTAAACTTAAGAAGTTTGAAGGAAGGATACCCTCATTTATAAAGATACGAATAATTTGCTGCTTATCAATATTTAAATCTTTGAAATTTAAAGTATTTTTAAACTTAGGATCTGTATCAGTATTGTTCAATAAGAATGTTGTTAACTCTGTATTTGGAAACAATTTAGCAAAGAAATTATTAGTTGCACTAATTACCTTCTTTTGCTTAAATAGATTTAAAACTTTCTGTGCTCTTAAGTGTACAGCATGTATTCTATACTTCTTCTTACTACACATTTTAGAAAGTTCTTCTTTATTGATTGAATTCAAACCATATAAAGCTCTTTTATAACGAGCATTTTGATATGGAGAATAAGTATCAATATCATACTTTGTATATAGATTACTTCTATATATCTGATAGCCTTGTAAGCTACCTGAATATTCAAATTTACTAGTCGGTTTCTTTTTCATTTTACAGGATTTTAAATCATAAATTAAATTCATAAACAATAAAAGGAGGCATTTCTACCTCCTTTCATTTCATTATTAACACACACTTAAGCTTTAGATTTCTAATTCTTCAGCTTGAGTTTCTTTAGCAGCTTCTGCTGTTTGATATAGGCTACGTAATTCAGCAACATTATCATGCTGTATTATAGTACTAGACTGTTCACCTTCTGGTATATATCTAGTTCTTGAATAAATAAGTTGACCATTTATTGTACATGGTATTTTATTACCTTTAGGGCCACCCATTTTTATATCTTGTTTTGGATCACCAAATGGTACTAACTGTTCTACAAGAATTATATTACCAGGCATTACTTGACCTGCAATGTACTTAGTATCCAACAACCTATTAAAATCAGAAAAGACAGTTGTATATCTAGCTTTTAATTCTTCAAAATTATTCTTACTAATAGTACTTATCATCTGACATAAGGTTATATAACCTATTTCAGGGTTTTTACTTTGTGAAACTACTGCTTCTGTCTCAGGGTTTGCTACTATGCAAACAGGGTTCTTCTTTCCAATCATGTTTTAAATTTTAAATATTTAATTATTAGTTTTATGAGCACGAAAATACATCTATACTTGCTCAAGGTATAGATAAAACTTGTATAAGTTAATTTACTTAGCTTTCTTTATATCCTCCTGACTAGGAGTATTAGGTTCATCATCTGTAGGAATGATGTCAAAATTAAAATCTTTTAATTCTTTAGGTTTTGCATTTAGTGATGAACCACTAAAAGGATTTATAATGTGATCTCCACAATCATGAGCTATTAAATATTGTATATCTTCATCAGTGAGGTCTAAGAACTCCTCTATTGATAAATATACAACTTTGCCTGTAGGTAATTGATAGTTCATAATCATGCGGTAATAAAAATACGTTATAAATTCTAAATAGTTGTACTTATAAATTATTTTTATTTACATTATATAGCTAATAAAGGGAAGTTTTTATACTCCCCTTTATTATTCTGCTGGAAAAAATACATCCGACTAGAATATATTTTCTTTAATACTAAAACTTAGCTGTAATCTTTTTAACAGATTCTATTTCATAATTACCATTTATTTTGATGTCTTCTGCTTTAATACTATCTGAATAAATTGCATTAAGTCCGTAAGATACTCTATAATTAGAGTAACCATGCCAACCTAGAAAAGAATTTATCTTACAATAAACATAACCTTCATTATCTAAAAGATCATTTTTAAGTAACTCTTGCTCATGCTGTTCAGAATTATAAAGGCAGTCCTTGTGTACTTTACAAATAGTACCATACTCTAAAGTATCAGGTAAACCTTCACCATACATTATTTTAAATAGATTACTTGCACCTTGTGTATTGTCTAATACCATATAGGTTAGTAACTTTGCCAAGTCTACAGCTTGTTTACCTCTTAAGGATAAGCTGTCTTTTATAATTTTGTGGACATCATCCTCTGTGACATCCACACTAACTGTTTTTTTAATCTGCATCTGTAATAAATTGTTTTAACATATCATTTCTATCTTCATCAAATCTTTGTTTGATCATAATCACTGCAAAATTCTGAGATGCGAAGCATACTTCATTAGTATGTACACACTGATCAATTACTTCTTTTAATGAAGACATGACTTCTCCTTTATTACGTTGCAGAGCTGCATCAATGTATCTTGTTATATCTTCAACTCTTTCTTCAGATATACCAAGTGCTCCATGTATAGACTCACAATCATCATCAATGATTAAGAGTTTTAAGTTATCTACACTAGGGTAAGTAACTTTCTTTCCGAATAATTTTCTAAAAAATTTCTTCATAATGTGTAATTAAAAATATAAAAATCATAGCTATTACAGCTACCATAGTGTACCTTATAACGTTAAATTCAAACTTGTTAGCCTGATATAGATTTTCACTAACATCTATTTCATGCTGTAACTTTTCAAGTTCTTGTTGAGCTTCTTCCTCACTCACCTCTAATAAATTGTTTAAGGATTTTCTAGAAATAATGCTCATCCTATATTTCAGATGAGCAATATGTCTTTCTAGTTCTCTAAGCTGCTTCTTCACAAGAAGGAGCATTGCTGTCTCCATATGCATCACAGTGAACAGATGCACATGAAGTAATTATTAAAGCAAAGCTTACCACAAGGGCAAACCATGCAAGAATATGGATGACTCCATTTCTATTTAAGTTAATAAATATTGATTTCATAATTTCTAGTTTTTATAATTCAACGATAAAACTACCGATACTATTCATCATTGAGTCATGATGTAAATGTACCAGCTGTCTTTTAATTTCAGTAAGTTTCTCCATAGTAAACGTATCAATTCTATAGATCTCTTTTACTTGAGACTCATTGATAGTATCACCATACATTGTTAAATGCAGGTCTATTATAGATTCAATCATAGGTGTTCCAATCATATTAATTCCAGTCATAATTTTTAAGTGTTAAAAGTTATTGTATTTTATAATTCTAAGTTCTGAGTTTTCTTCTGCTCTTTTCATAGCAACATCTCTATTTGCGGTGAAGAACTCTTTACCACCACGAGTGTAAAAATAATAGGTTGTTTCTGTATCCCAATCCATTGGTATAAATTTTAAAAGATTAATAATTAAAAAGTAAATATATAATAATTCAAATTAGTTTGATTCATTATTCACAACATAAATGTTATCAGGAATAGATTCATTGTACTCAAACTCTAAAGTCTGGATCCAATTTATTATCTCTCCCTTATAGCAATGGTCATAGATATAAAGTCTTTCTGATTTAGATAGACCTTGTATCTCTTCAGCTTTATCAAAGTATTTAAATGATAAAGTTTCTGTAGCTCCCTCTATACCATCTTCATTAGCATCTAATATTGTTAAACCAATATCATCAAATACTTCTGCTGATGTATTCGGGTGAAGAACATATAGTTCTCTGCCTTCATTGTCCTGATTCATAGGGACAACAACTCCTGCACTAAGCAGGAGATTAAATATAATCATAGTAATAGTTTCCATATCTAAAAAGGATTTTTAAATTTATCATCTTTTCTTAAGTAAAGAACTCTCTTGTCTCCGTGTGTAGATATAGTAAAACCTGTTGTAACTCTAAGAGTTTCTGAGTTTCCATAATCATCAACTTGTTCTACAAAATAAGATGCCTCACCTGTAACATAGAAATAACTTACATCTTCAATGCGAAAGTCTATTACACTGAATTCTTTTAAACAAGAAGGATCATACCCAACACATAAGGTTTTGGTTTTCCACATTTCTACTACAGATAACTGAGACATATCATTAAATGGTAGCCTTCTCTTGTCATATAGAACAACACAATCAACGCTATCAAGCACCTTTAAAAATCTTTTTTCATTGTTCTCTTCAATATTGATTTTCTTTTTACTTGCAAAATCATAGCAAAGTTTAATTTTACTCATGGTGTGTGTTTTTAATAAATAAATAAAAAGGAGGACAAATTAGATCTGCCCTCCTATAATACTTTTAAGGATTAAAGTATAAAACCTTTCTTGTTTAAAGTACAAGAATAACTTACTAGTATTAATAAAGCAGTCATCTAACCTCCAGTTTTAACGTGCCTGAGCATTACTATAGTTTATAGCTAGCCAACTATAGAACTCTAAGTAACCTTCAACGGATCAAAGACTCCTGCTTTATTTCTTCTTTTTATATAATGATAGATGTAATCTATGTTGTACAATAAACAACCAAATAGATACGATGATAAATATAATCATCCATGTTGTTGTAGCCCACTCACCATCTACACGATGAGGTAAACTGCCATCATACAATCCTATTGCTAGTACTCCTCCAAAGAGACTAAACATTACAGACATAATAAATATTATATCTCTAAATACTTTTACTTGAGTTCTTCTTCTCATGATTAATAAATTTTAAGTGTGTAAATAAATAAAGTACAGTGAGAGTTTGTATCACACCTAGTCCACTCACAAGTTAACCGTGTTACTGTACTTAAATAATAATATAATAGTGTGCAATCTATTGACACACTAAAGATTCGGGAAGCTATTGATCTCTTCCTCTATAAGTAACTAGTATATAAAATACATATAAGAATATACTAAGTAGTACATCATCTATTGTTATGTCCACAGCAAGTGTAATCATGTTATGTTTTTAGCTATATAAATATTAATATATATAAGTAATATAATAAAAATATATATCTATACAAAGGACTATAGAATATGTACATGTGTTACTATCTTTATCTTTCTCTTACATAAGTAAAGAAAAAAGAAAATAAAAAAGAAAAAAGAAAAATATAAATAATAATATCTAATATATAATACTTTATTCCTTTACAATGTTGCTATTCTTTTATAAACAACAGTGCTTATTTAAAAAAAAGGTTAGCATAAAGAAGATTATAGAAAAAAACCCAGGTTTTACCCTGGGAATTTTTTACTTCTTAGTCTTTGATGGTTTATCATCAATGGCTAAGTCTTCTTCTGCTGATGCTTCAGCTTCAGTAGTAGAAGGTGTAGAAGCAGGAGTGATGTTGAACGATGGAAGTTTAGCTCTGCTAAATGTACCATTGTCAACAAGGTTTTGCTTATACATGCTTGCAGCTTCTGCATCTTCAACAAGGTTGGAGACTGCGGAAACTTCAAGTAATTCAGAGTTGACACTGTCAAGGTCTACTTTGAATACGAGGTTATCATCTTTGTTTACATAGCTGATAACATCACACACAGTACCATTCGCAAGAAAGGTAGCTTGTGTAACTAAATACCAAGGGTCTTTAGGGCCATTGGCTGTTTTAGGTTGGTAAGCATAAGAAGCATCTTTTGCTTCTATAAGCTTAGCAATTTCATCAGGTGTACCTGATACTTTCCAACGGCTAGATACCTTCTGCGTTGTGAAAGATTTTCTGGAAGTAACTTTTGTTGCTTTCATATTTTATTAAATTATTGATTAGTAATTTAAAAATAAGGTTAGTAAGAAGAAGAATGAGTTAGCACAAGAGAAGACTAGCTAAGTTTTTCTACCTGTAGAAAAAAAAGTTTTTGTAAAACTTAAAACCAAAAGGGTGCTAAAATTTGAAGGGGGGTACACCAAGAATTTTAAAAACCCTGGGGTTTTTTAGCTAGGATCCTACACTATGTCTAATATGGTAAACTTCACTCACCGTAAGTTTATTACTTGGGCATGTCCCGGATTATTGTTATATTAAGTACATGACTAATCAAGAAATTAAAGATAAGATAGCTCTACTAGAGAAAGAGCTTACAGGTGAGATGTTCCAGGATATGGATATCAAGGATCAGATACATGTTCTTCAGATGAAGCTAACTGGTACGAAGCCTGAAGATTCCCACATAGACTGTTTCGGATGTGGTTCTTAAATTTTTTTTATATATTTGTGTAAATTAAAACCAACACAATATGAAATTTAAACTAAGGGGCAATAGAGTTCTTCTAGATAAGCCTGCTAAGCCAGAACCTAAAACAGATTTAATTCTTAATGATACTGTAGAAGCGGAACAAGAAAAAGAGATGATGAAGAAATGGACTCATCTAAATGTTTTTGCTGTAGGAGAAGATGTTAAGGATATCGCTATAGGTGATAAAGTGTATGTACGTACTCAAGCATTACATAGTGCAGAGATCATTGAATTTGGAGAAGACATTAAAATGTCAGTTAAGGATTTTGATATTGCTATAGTATGGGAAGATTAAAAAGTAAAGACTGGTATAACACTATGAGAGATTTTAAGAAAAGACAATCCCCTTATGGAGGAATGAGTGATGGGGTATATAATTCTACTCCAAGTAGAGAACTTCCTACAGATAGAATAGTAACACTTCCTGATGATTATGTTCCAAAGAACAAACATAAGCAGTTGCCTAAATCGGAGTTGTTTCCTATATTGGATAAACTTAATTTGTCAGATGATTTTTGTTTAGGGAATGTAGTTAAGTATGTATCTAGGTCTAGAGGTAGGAATAAGGATAAGGAGAAAGAGGATCTTAGAAAAGCATTGATTTATTTACAAAGAAAAATTGAAACGTTATGAGTTTAAAGAATAATAGAGATTGGTTAAAAGGTTTAGATCTTTTACAGATTGCATTTGCAGTCTTAATGACTGTAGCATACCTTTATTTAATTACTCAAACTAATTATTTAAATTCTTGGTATCTTAAAATAGCAGTGGGGGTAGCTTGCTTTGGTGCTTTAATCGGGGGTATTTTGCATTATAAAAAAACTAAGAAATGATGTATATACTGTTTTTTGCATTATCAGGTTTAGCTGAAGCTATGATGGATACATTACAGTTTCATTATGGTAAGAGTATATTTAAAAAATTTAATCCTGACTTTTGGGATCCATCCGTGTCTTGGAAGAATAAGTATAAGAATGGGGAACCTGGTGCAGGTCCTAAATTTTGGGGAAGCACAACGTTTTTTGTAGGAATAACTGATGGCTGGCATTTAGCCAAGCTATTAAGAAATCTATTTCTTTTCATAGGGATATTTTATTTATGCTATAACTACTGTGGTTTTTGGCCAGTGTTATTACATGTAGCAATCTCTAGAGTAATATATGGGATAGCATTTACTTTTTTTTATAAAACTTTTTAAACATGTTTCTTAAAGTATTATTTTGTTCTTTTTTAATTTGCATGATTCTATTCTTAATAACTATTGGTAGAATGGCAGCTAAAGATATAGAAGATCCTGTAAGTATGGAAGTCCATAAAGATGAAGAAGGTAGAATGTTTGGGTATTCATTATATTTTCTAGCTTTAGTATGTTTTTCAATACTATGGTGGTATCTTTAATTACATATATAATATAAAAGACAGCCTCTGGTTTTTAGCCAGGGGCTTTTTTTATTAAATATTTTTTTGTATATTATAGTATTATATATAATAAAAACAAAAAAAAATGGCATTATCAGAATACAGAGCAAAAATTTTAAAAGAGTTTGCATCTAAAAGAACACAACTTTGGCAATACTTAAATACAAGCATTGATTTCACTCTTAGAGATCTAGGCTTAAGAACTACTTCAAAACTTGTTTCAGGAGCTACTGATGGAGCTTGCTTCATTCAAAAGTGTGAGAATGAATCATATGTTGTAGATGGAGTTGAACATGATGTTTGGAAATATCAAGGAGAAAAATTTTTAAATCCTACAGTAAATGGAGCAGGAAATTATGAGATTGTTCAAGGAATGGGAACAATAAATGTTTCAGAAGGTCAAGCTATAAAACTTATTGAAGATTCTAGTTTAATATCTGCTTTAGATGGAGGAGTTACAGTAGATCGTACACCACTAGCTAATGCAGGTACATTAATTACACTTGCTGCTACAGGAGCAACTGATACAGGAACGTTAATGTATCTTACAGTATATAATGATGCTTTACCTCTTACAGAAAATGTTGTAAAGGTTGTTGGTTTACATACAGCTGACTGGGAAGCAACAGCACATGTTGACTTTAAGTTTGCTGTAGCAAAAGGAGCAACTGTAGAATTAGAATTAAATTAAAATTAAAAGTTTAAATAAAAAATTATGTCAGAAATAAGAATATTAAATAATGCAGGTACGCTGCTTGAAAGTTTAGCTACTGGATACATGGAAGTGTCTGCCTTTTATCAAAAGCCTGCAACAACATATCAAGAATTTGATCCAGTAACTCTTATATCGAGTTTTAACTTGTGGAATCAAGAAGAGGTACCGCCAGTAGAGGTAATACTTGAACCAATGACTACAGCATATCCAACATGGCAAGAGAATGATTCTGTTAATACAGCATGTCAGTGGAAGGATGCTATACTTGCTGCAGGTAATGAACCACCTTTGGTTGGAGGCTTTCTTGCTGCAATAGGTTTAGAAGATCCTGAAGAGTGTGAAGAAGAAAACAATAGTCAAGAGATATTTTCAGCAAAGTCTTTTACTAATGGTGTACGTACTGAATTAATTCCTGAATTGGCAGAGATTGAGGCAACTACATTAAAACTAGTAGTAGCTCCTGCTGCAGATGTTGATCCTGCTTTTTATACAGAATCAGTACTTGTAATTCCTGTAACGTCTAAAGCTTTTGAGGGTGCGTACTCTGTTGATACATCAGTTATTCCAGATGTTATAGATTTCACACTTAAGCAAATTACTCGTACTAGAGAACAAGAAGATGTTAGAAGAACAGCTATAAATACTACACTTGCAACTAGTGCTCAAAATAAAGTAGAAGGATAAATTAATTTAAATTAGCAATTATGCCCGTAAAGTTTATACCAGAATCACCAGATCCGTATTTAAACTCAGGAGAAGACATGTCTCCTGCTAAGTTTGGACATCTTAATGAGATATTAAGAATGACTCAGAGAGAATATGCAGATGACGCAGCTGCTATTGCAGCAGGTTTAAAGGTAGGTGAATTATACAGTAGACCTAGTGGTGCTGTACATGTAGTAAAATAATAAACTATGTCATTAAGAAATATAAGTAACTTTTTTAATATTATTAAAAATGGTAGACTTAAGAGTACTCTTGAGGATACTGATATGATACCAGTTGGTACAAGAGATGTTGTTAACAAATCTGAATACCAAGACACTGCTATTTCATTTAAAGATCTTGAAGCACAGATTGCTGTAGCTGCTCCTCAAGGACCTCCGGGTGCTACAGGACCTACAGGTGCACAAGGGCCTCAAGGTATTCAAGGTGTACCAGGTGCAGTGGGTGCAGCAGGGTTAAACTTTACAGGTACATGGAGTGCAGCTACCGCTTATGCTCAAGATGATGTAGCATTTTTTGGTGGATCTAGTTATGTAGCTACCAGTGCAGTAGGACCTTCTGCTACAGATCCATCTGTAGATACAGCTAACTGGTCTTTCTTAGCTCTACAAGGCTTGCAAGGACCACAAGGAGTTCCTGGATCAGGTTTTGGTGCTTCTGTAGTTAACAGATCAGGTACAGGTGCTAGTACAGCACAAGTTATTTTAAACTACATACTTATTCCTGCTAATACATTTTCTGCAGGAGATGCATGGAGTTATAAAGCCTTTTTTTATAAAGGTGTAGTTTTTCCAGGAGCTGTATGTTCTGTAAAAATATATATTTCAGATGCAACAGTTTTATCAGGTACATTTGTAAGGATTGCTACTCATAAAATGAATACAACTTCTAGAGGAATGACGGTAAGTAGAGATTTTTATGTTGAACCTACATTTACATCTGGTCAAGATCCAGATTCTCAGACTCAAAATGGTAATTCTTTTCAAACATCAGATTCTATTGATACTTTTGCAATTGATTGGACAATAGATCAATACTTAGTTATAACAGCTGTAAATGCTGGTGGGGCAGCTCAAGAAGCATTCAACGTAGGTGCTAAAATTTATTAAAAAATAAAATATGTCAATAGGAAATTTAAAAACAGAAGGTAGTAAAGGGACAAACTTCCCTTGGCAATATAAAATGCTTAAAGGCTTGCAAGGCATCATTGATGTTATTAATAGTACAGCTAATGGTACTGAGTATGAAGCTAAATTAGTAAACATTACTTGTACAGGAGTTCCTTTTGCAGGTACTGTACTTTACTTAGAAGTTAGAGTATGGGATACTGATAGTGGTGGATGGGATGGAGATCCTACATATTATTTACCAGGGTCTACCAATGCTGTACCTCTTGCTACTTTTACTGCAGCAGGATGTACAATAGCTTACTTAGAAGCAGGTGATGCTACAGAAGCTACATTAGCAGCTATCTTAGCAAAGAATACTGATATAGAAACTAACACAGATTCACTAGTAGATGTTGCTAATACACCTACAATAATAAGAACTTCAGCATCTCTTGCAGTAACACTTGGACCTGCAGTAAAATCAATTTCTTTTTACAATGCATCTGCTACTGATGATGCACATATAAATACAGTTGATCTTAAACCTGGGGAAACAGTAAACTTTGATGCAGGTGGTAATGGAAATTACTTCTCAGGCAGTTCATTTACATATGATGCTGATCCAGATTCTGGTGGTGCAGGAGATCTTTTGATAATCTATGTAGCATAAGCCATGCCTGTTTCAATTAACACTCATGGTAGTCTTGGGGTAGGTGTACATACTCATATTGTACCTCCACCTGTTAGTGGATTTGAAAATCTTAAATCAATAGATTTAGACGGTGTTAACATGTATGTTAATTGCGGTGCTTTAAATTCAATTCTTCTTATTGATAAATGGTCAGCATCAGCATGGGTAAATAGAGATTCAGGTACAGGAAAGATGAATGTAATGTGCATAGCTGAACCTGCTAGTTATCATGGTCATGATTGGCAAGTATTTCATCAGGAATCTACTACAAGACTGGATGTTAATGTAAATGCAAATAATGCTTTTAGAAATAGTAGCGTCTCTTTAAATGATGACCAATGGTATCATATAATTATAGTATGTGATAAAACTGAAAGTCCAAATACTAATAAATGTAAAGTTTGGTTAGATGGAGTTCAATTAGCAAATACAGGTGGTACTAATATGCAGCAAATAGCAGATATAAATGGTGATTTTACAATTGGTGTGCAAATAAAAGGAACTAATCCTTCAAGCCCTGTTTATGATGCTCCATGGAATGGGTTAATTGATGAAGTTGCTCTGTGGGATAGAGCACTAACTCCAACAGAAGCAGTAGCTGTATATAATGGAGGAACTCCTGGAGATCTTAGTACCATATCAAACTTAACTAATTGGTGGAGAATGGGAGATGTAAATGGTGCAAGTGGAACAAATATACCAGATCAAGGAAGTGAAGGAGCTAATGGAACTTTAATAAATGCACCTACATATAGTAGTGATGTACCAACATAAAAAAAATGATAAAAGCTTTTAATAATTTAATATACGCAACAGTTGATAGTGAAGATTTATTAAAGGTTGATTTTAATCAAGTAAGTCAAACAAACATTAATACTGTAAGACACTCTATTGATGAGTCACAGTCTCTTTTAAGTTGGATCATAGAACCTTCTTTCATTGCAGATGGTACAATAATACCTGATGGTCTATATACACATGAAGAGTGTTTGGAATTAATGCAAACATCTATTTGGACTTCTGAAGAGAATTAAAAAAAAGAAAAATGAAAATAATAGAACATGCTTCTAACATCCACGAAATTGTAATGGATGGGAGAGAGGCTGAAATTGCTATGCTAAGTGATATTCATTGGGATAATCCTAAATGTGATAGAGCAATGCTTAAGAAAGATCTAGAATATTGTAAAGCTAATAATATCCCAGTCTTAATAAATGGAGATATGTTTTGTCTTATGCAAGGAAGAGGTGATAATAGAAAAAATAAATCTGATATAAGAGCTGAACATAACAATGCAAAATATATAGATTCTGTTGTAGAAACAGCAGTAGAATGGTTTTCTCCATATGCTGATATACTTACTGTAGTAGGTTATGGTAATCATGAGACAGGAATTATTAAATGGCAAGAAACTGATGTATTAGCAAGATTTGTAAAACTTTTAAATCATGAAAATGGTACAGAGGTTAAAGTAGGTGGTTATGGTGGATGGCTTATTGTAAATCAAGCTTTATATAGACATGCTACTGAAGAAGGATCAGAAGAAAAAGAAAAAGGTGGAAGCAGTAGATCTGCATTAATTAAATACTTTCACGGATCTGGTGGTGGAGGTATAGTAACTAAAGGTGCTTTAAATCTTACAAGAGCATTAGAAAAGTATGAAGACTTTGATGTTTTTGCTATGGGTCACATACATGAAAATTCTGCAAGAAATGATGTAAGAGATACTATAGTGAGAGGAAGGAATGCATATAGACATTTACAAAAGCAACTTCACTTGATGGTGACAGGTACTTATAAAGAAGAATATGCTGATGGTTCTAAAGGTTGGCATGTAGAAAGAGGTGCACCAGTTAAACCGGTAGGTGGTAGAATTTTAAAAATAAGCTATAAAAGAAAACGTGATGGGGGCTTTGACCGGTATGAGAGAAGGATTGACAGCTCAAAATTTCCTCTTTAAATTTTTATAATTTAAATAATTTTTGTATATTATATTAAGTATTATTTATGTATAAAATATTGAGGAATGGAGATTTCAAGTATGCAGGTGGGTTTTGATGCACTATTATCAATCCTGTCAGCTTTAGTAGGAGCATTAACAGTTTGGTTTACATTAAAAAATAAAGTGGCAATACAACAAATGGTTTTGGATAATTTAAGTAAAGATGTTAGTGTGATTCACAAAAGAATTGATGATGTAAAAGATAAGGTTGAATCTAATAGAGAAAAGCAAGAGAAATCTATTACAGATATTAGAGATGACATGGCTAAAATGAAAATAGAAATCATTGAAGCTATTCACGCAATTAAGAGTAAATGATAAAAACTTTCTTTGTATTAATATTGCTAGCATTAGTTGCTTGTAGTCCAAAAACTAGATTTACCAGACTGGTAGAAAAGTATCCTCATTTACTTACTATAGATAGTGTAGAAGTAATAGATACTGTAAGACTTACTGTAGAAAAGGTAGAACATGATACGGTATTTACTCAACATTTCTGGACTGAAATCAGAAAAGACACTTTAGTTATAGAAAAAGAAAGACTTAGAATTGAAATCTTTCATGATACTATTCATGACTCTATTTATATTAGTGGTAAATGTGATACCGTAACAGTAGAAAAGATTATAGAAAGAAAGATACCTATAAAGTACTATGAAAAAACTCCTAAGTGGAAACAGCTTTTAAATAAAGCTTACTATCTGTTTTTAATCTTAGCAATACTATATGGTCTATATAGATTATATAAATATTTAAAACCTAAATTATTATGAAAATATTCTTCAAACAATTACTAAGTGATGAGTCTGGAAACTATTCATCCAAAAGATTATCAGGATTAATATGTATATTTGCTCTAGTAGCGTGTTTAATAGCTAATACGTTTAGTCCTGAAGAGATTAGACCAGCTGAATACTTAGTTGATGCTGTGGCTTTATTTGCATTTGGTGCATTAGGTCTTACATCAATGGATAAGTATAGCAAAATAAAAGATGGTAAATAATGGAAAAAATAGTAAAGTGTCCAAGTTGTGGAACAGAGTTTGATTTATCTATAAAAGAAAGTTCTTCTAAAGAATCAAACTATGTATGGTTATTTGATAATGGTCATGGTGGTATTATAGATGGTGTATATCAAACATCAGGTAAAAGATCACCTAGATGGGATGATGGTACTATTCTTTATGAGGGTGAGTTTAACAGAGCTATTGTAAATAGATTGGTAAAGCTTTGCAAGGATAATGGTATTGATTATGTCAATCTTGTAGATACTCAAAAAGATGTAAGTCTTGGAGATAGAGTTAGATCAGCCAACAGCTATGCTAAATCATCAAAAAAGAAATGTATATATGTTAGTATACATGCCAATGGTTTTGATAAAGAATCTGCTAATGGATGGTCTGTATATACTTCTCCAGGTAAAACTAAATCTGATGGTATAGCTACAACTTTATTTAATAAGTCAGCTGCTGAGTTTCCAGGAGAATACATGAGAAGAGATACTACTGATGGAGATCCAGATAAAGAATCAAACTTTTATGTATTAGTAAATACATCTATGCCAGCTATATTAAGCGAAAACTTTTTTATGACTAACTATGATAATTGTCATAACTATCTTTTACCTGAAGAAGGTAGAGATAGAATAGCTAAGATACATTTTCAAATGATTCAAGAAATAGAAGCAAAAAATGAAGTTTAGAAATAATTGGAATAATCCAAATAAGCAGTGGGATAAGTTAATGATCCGTTTAAGAATTTCTACATTAGATGTTTTTAATTTAGAAGTAGATATATCTAGAAACTTTTATCTTCTTACAATTTTAAATTTTACTTTAAAAAATAGATAAAGGTTTAAACTATAAATATTTAAACTTTTTTTGTATATTTGCTTAAATCTAAATATACAATTATGAACAATCCAAACCAACATGAAGATTTATCTCCAGAAGAGTTATTAGCAAAGAAAGAAGAAATGATGTCATTTTATAGTGACTCAATGCCTTACTTAGAAGCTCAATTAAAGTATGAAAAAATGCTTGCTGATATTGATGAGGTAAGATTTAAAAGGACTCAGATTCAGATGCAATATGCTATGATGATGGCACCTGAAGAAGAAGAAGCTGAAGAGAATGTAAACAACTCTAAACCAAAACCAGCTGCTAAACCAACAGCTAAAAAAAGAGTACTTAAAACAGAAGCATAATGGCTTTAGTTAACCAAGTACAAAAGAAGGTTATGATGTCTAAAAACAACATCATAAAATTTCAGATATTAACTCACTGTTATATAAATAGTATAACGGTGAGTAATTCTGATTTAGACTGTTTAACCTTATTAAGCACTATTGGCCCAATGGAACTTACTCATTTTTGTTATGACGCAGCTGAAGAGCATTCAATATTTAAGTCACAGCAAACTGTTAGAAATTGCATAAATAAATGTGAAAAAAATGGTTTAGTTAAAAAAGACTTAAATAATAAAAAAGTTATAGCTATTGATGATAACATAAAAGTTCAGACAAATGGTACTATATTATTAGATTATAAGTTTTTAGCTAAATGAATCCTAAAAAATATAATCAAGCTTTTAAAACTGTATCAGAAGAATTAAATGTGCCAAAAAATCTAGTAGAAACTCTTACTAGATCTTACTATAGAAATGTAAAGATGTTATTATCAGATTTACATCATCCAAGAATCAATGTTTCAGGTCTAGGTGTTTTTACTGCAAAACCCTCTGTTGTAAAAAAAGCTATTCCAAGATTTCAAAAATATTTAAAAGGTCATGACACTTCTACATTTGCTGCATACTATAATAAAAGAATGCTAGAAGAAAAAATTAGTCAACTTAAAAATTTAACAATTGAAATAGAAAAAGAAAAGAAAAGGAAAGAAGAATTTTTAAATAAAAAAAACAATGCTAAGTCTAAAGAAAATTTGGGATAATAGAAAACAAATTTATGAAGGTATTAAGAACTCAGTAATGAGAGATAGCTTTGTAGAAGAAGTAGCTGCTAAAAGAATGAATATTTGCACAGAATGTATTGAAATAGATCTTAAAGGATCTAAATGTGAGATGCCTGGTACACAACCTTGTTGTGGCAATTGTGGTTGTTCTTTAGCTTTTAAGACAAGATCCCTATCTTCAAATTGCCCAATAGGAGAATGGCCTGCATTAATGACATTAGAAGAAGAAGATAAATTAGGAGAATTATGAGTATTGTATTTAAAGAATCCGATCACAGTTATTTAAGTTCTAATTCCGATAATATAAATTGGATTAGTGTAACTACATTAACATCTTATTTTAAAGAACCGTTTGATGCAGTAAAGATTGCTAAAAAAGTATCTAAAAGAAAAAATTCTAAATGGTATGGAATGAAACCAAAAGATATTGAAACTGTTTGGAAAAAAGAATCTGAAAGAGCAATGAAATTAGGAACATTTTACCATAACCAAAGAGAATCTGATTTATGTGCTTTAGCTTCTATTGAAAGAGATGGAACAAGTATTCCAGTTTTTTCTCCAATTATTAAAGATGATGGTTTAAAATATGCACCTGGTCAAAAACTTGATCCAGGAATATATCCAGAACATATGGTGTATTTAAAGTCTGCAGGTATTTGTGGACAATCTGATTTAGTTGAAGTAGTTAATGGAAAAGTTACTGTTATTGATTATAAAACAAATAAAGAAATTAAAATGCATTCTTATAAAGACTGGGAAGGTATTTCTCAAAAAATGCAGTTCCCTTTATCTCATATAGAAGATTGTAATTTTAATCATTATGCTTTACAACTCAGTATTTATATGTATATTATAATAAAGCATAATCCTAAATTAAAAGCTGGTAACATGTTTATACATCATGTTCAGTTTGAAGAAGAGGGTAAAGATGAGTATGGTTATCCTATTCATAAATATACACCTGAAGGAGATCCTGTTTTAAAAGAACTAGTTCAAATTCCTGTTCCATATTTAAAGGATGAAGTAATATCTTTAATACATTATTTATATGATAATAAAAATAAAATAAAAAAGAAATGATTGTTAAACTCTTTGATATAGAAAATGGAACTGTAATTCCTACTGAACATTGCTATACTTTAAAATCTCTAAAGCATATTATGGATACTTATCCAGATGATTATTTAAAGATATACCAATATTTATTCTATATGACTTGTCCTAACCCTGACATGAATCCTTTCTTTCATACACCAGAGCATGAAAAAGAAGAAGTAATATTATCAGAAGTAGATGCAGAGTTTTCAACAGAGGATGATGATATACACAATGCATTAAAGTTCTGTCAAAAAATGTATGAAACTCCAACATCTAGAGCTTATAAAGGTATTGCAGCTATGTTAGATAGATTAGGTAGGTATATGCAGACTACACCAATTGAACATGGTAGGGACGGTAATATAAATTCTTTAGTTAATGCAGCTGCAAAGTATCAACAAATTAGAGAGTCTTTTAAAGGTGCCTATAAAGATCTTCAGGATGAACAACAAAGTAGTGTTAGAGGAGGTATAGGTTTAGGATATGATCAATAAAACAGAAATATATCAAGATATACCAACGTGGAATAATGGAACTTGGGAAACTACAGATTTTAAATCTAGAGAAGAATTTGCTGCATTTGTAAGAAATATATTTAAAGAACCTGGTCAATATCATTTTGATGAGGTTAGTAAAGAATTTAATAAACAAGCAATAAACTTTACAGAAACAAATGTTTATTGTGTAGCTCCATTTAAGTCTAGAGATTTTATAGCATACTGGGAAGGTGAAAAAAGAAAATGTAGAAAAGGAGTAATATTTAAATCAGGAGATAAAACTTGGTATATAGCCAGAGACTATTACATGTGGCTAAACTTCCTACCAATATTTAATAAAGAAATACAGCAGTTTGGTTTTGCAGATATTAGAGATGCTCAATATCATATGGCATTATATGAGATGTTGGCAGAACTAAACTATAAGCATGTAGCTATTCTAAAGAAAAGACAGATAGCTTCATCATATTATCATATGGCAAAGCTTATAAATCAGCAATGGTTTGAAGCCGGAGTTACTTTAAAAATTGGAGCTAGTCTTAAAGATTATATAAATGAGAAAGGATCTTGGAAGTTCTTAGATGAGTATGCCGCATTTTTAAATGAACATACAGCATGGTATAGACCAATGAACCCTAGTAAGGTCATGATGTGGCAGCAGAAGATAGAAGTTAGAAAAGGTAACAGAAAAACTGAAGTAGGTCTTAAAGGTACTATACAAGGTATGTCATTTGAAAAAGATCCTACAAATGGAGTAGGGGGTCCGGTTAAATACTTTTTTCATGAGGAAGCAGGAATTGCACCTAAGATGGATAAGACATATGAGTATATGAGACCAGCCATGAGATCAGGACTTACTACTACAGGATTGTTTATAGCTGCAGGATCTGTGGGTGACTTGTCACAATGTAATCCTCTTAAAGATATGATACTTAATCCAACATCTAAAGATATTTATGCGGTAGAAACTAATTTAATAGATCATAAAGGTACTGAAGGTATGTCAGGTTTATTTATTCCTGAACAATGGTCAATGCCTCCGCACATAGATGAATATGGTAATTCTAATGTAGAAGAAGCCACTATAGCTTTACAAGAACAGTTTGATGATTGGAAAAGAGAATTAGCACCTGAAGATTACCAGTTAAGAATATCTCAGCATCCTAGGAATATAAAAGAAGCTTTTGATAATAGATCTGTTTCTATATTTCCTACACATCTTTTATCTGCACAGGCTAGAAGAATAGAAGAAAAAGAATACGGTTATGAATTTCTTGATATATCAACAGATTCAAATGGCAAACCTACAGTAAAGAAAAGTAACAGACAACCTATTAAGGAGTTTCCTATAAATAAAAAGACAGAAGACAAGACCGGATGTTTAGTAGTATGGGAAAGACCTAATAAAGAAAAACCAGACTTTGGAAGTTATTATGCTTCTATTGACCCCGTAGCAGAAGGTAAGACTACTACGTCAGATTCACTTTGTTCTATATATGTAATAAAAGCTTCAGTAGAAATTACAAAAGTTACAGGCACTGATGCAGAGACATATGTTGAACAAAGTAAAATTGTAGCAGCTTGGTGTGGTAGATTTGATGATATTAAAAAGACTCATCAAAGACTTGAGCTTATAATAGAATGGTATAATGCATGGACAGTAATAGAGAACAATATATCTTTATTTATTCAGTATATGATATCAAGAAAAAAGCAAAGATATTTAGTTCCTAAGAGTCAGATTATGTTTTTAAAAGATCTTGCTGCAAATAAAAATGTTTATCAAGAATATGGTTGGAGAAATACAGGAACACTGTTTAAGTCTCACCTTATTTCATATGCTATAGAATTTGTTAGAGAAGAACTAGATCAAGAAACAAAAACAGATGGAACAGTGCTAAAAACTATATATGGTATAGAAAGAATTCCAGATCCTATGTTGATAAAAGAAATGCAAGAATATGCAGATGGAGTTAACGTAGATAGATTAGTATCATTTGTTGCACTTGTATCCTTTATGAGAATTCAAGAATCTAATAGAGGTTATACTAAGCAAATCATAAGAGATGACGCAGCTAAAAAGTTGCAAAAGTCAGAAAATTTGTTTAAATTAAATAGTAGTCCGTTTAGACATATGGGTAGAAAAAGAAAGACAATAAACGGTAAGTCTGTAAAAAGATCAGCCTTTAAAAATATTAAATAAAAACTATGCAAGTATTTAATGCACTTCAATTAAAAAAAGGAGCTAAGATTGAAAGAAATAGGATGGGTTCTATAACTCAACCTTTGCAGTTTCTACCTCAAAAGAAAAAAGATGATGAATGGGCTGCCTGGAATATGGATTGGCTAGAATGGGAAGGCATCAAACAACTTAGAAGAAATTCAAGAAGATTGATGAAAAATTATAAGTTGGCACAGGGTCTTATTGATAAAGCTGATTATATAGTTGAAGAGAATAATGAGTATACAGATATAGTAGACATGCTTGCCAATAGAGATGAAGATGCGGCATTAGAGCTTAAGTTTTATCCTATTATTCCAAATGTAATTAATGTACTTACTGCAGAATTTGCTAAACGATCTACTAAACTTACCTACAGAGCTGTTGATGATATTTCTTATAATGAACAATTAGAAGAAAAAAGAAAAATGGTTGAAGAAACTTTAATGTCTGATGCTGAAGAAAATATTATTGCATCTTTATTAAATCAAGGAATGGATCCTAATTCAGAAGAAGCTCAAAAACAACTAAGTCCTGAAAATTTAAAAACTCTTCCTGAAATAGAATCTTTTTTTAAAAAGGATTATAGATCTATGCTAGAGCAGTGGGCTACTCATCAACACAGTGTTGATGTAGAAAAATTTGGTATGGATGAGCTTGAAGAAAGAGCATTTAAAGACATGCTTATTACAGATAGAGAATTCTGGCATTTTAGAATGATGGAAGATGATTATGAAGTAGAACTTTGGAATCCAGTTCTTACTTTTTATCATAAATCTCCACAAGCTAGGTATATATCTCAATCTAACTGGGTGGGTAAAACTGACATGTTAACCCCTTCTGATGTAATTGATCAATATGGTTATTTAATGACTAAAGATCAGTTAGAGACTTTAGAAGCAACATACCCTATTCAAGCTGCTGGTTATGCTTTAGGTGGACAACAAAATGACGGAAGTTTTTATGATGCTAGCAAATCACATGCTTGGAATACAGAAATGCCTTCATTAGCTATGAGGCAGTATACATCTTTTATGGGAGGAGAACAATATGCTAATGGAGATATTGTAAATCAAATTTTAGCAGAAGGAGAAGACTATAATTATGCAGATGCTAGCTCTAACTACTTAATTAGAGTTACTACTGCATATTGGAAATCCCAAAGAAAACTTGGACACCTTACTAAAATTGACGAAACAGGGAATGTTCTTACTGAAATAGTTACAGAAGATTATAAAGTAATGGACAAACCTATTTACGATAATAGATTGTTTAAAAATAAATCTAAAGAAAATTTACTATTTGGAGAGCATTTAGAATGGATTTGGATTAACCAAGTATGGGGTGGAGTTAAGATAGGTCCAAATCTTCCAAGTTACTGGGGTATGAATACTTCAGATGGATTTACACCAATGTATATAGGTATAGATAGAAACAATGTGGGTCCTATCAAATTTCAATTTAAAGGAGACAGTAACTTATATGGTTGCAAACTTCCAGTAGAAGGTTCTGTATTTTCTGACAGAAATACTAAATCAACATCTTTAATTGATTTAATGAAACCTTTTCAAATAGGATATAATTTAGTTAATAATCAGATAGCTGATATTTTAGTAGATGAGTTAGGTACTGTAATTATGTTAGATCAAAATACATTACCTAAACATTCATTAGGTGAAGATTGGGGTAAAGGTAATTTGGCTAAGGCTTATGTGGCAATGAAAGATTTTCAGATGTTGCCACTTGATACATCAATTACAAATACAGAAAATGCCTTAAATTTCCAACACTTTCAGAAACTTGATCTAGAACAGACTAATAGACTAATGTCTCGAATTCAGTTGTCTAATTATTTTAAACAGCAAGCATATGAAACAATTGGTGTTAACCCACAAAGAATGGGACAACAACTATCACAAATGACTGCTACAGGTGTTGAACAAGCAGCTAGCGCTTCTTATGCACAAACTGAAATGTACTTTATACAACATTCAGATTATCTTATGCCTAGGGTACATGAAATGAGAACAGATTTAGCACAATTTTATCAAAGTACTAATCCTTCAAAAAGATTAACTTATCTTACAACTGCAGATGAAAAAGTTAATTTTGAGATTGAAGGAACAGATATGCTACTTAGAGAGTTAAATATTTATTGTACAACTACAGCAAACCATAGAGCTGTATTAGAACAACTCAAGCAAATGGCAATGCAAAATAATACTACAGGTGCATCTATATATGATCTTGGTAAAATTATTCAATCAGATTCAGTTTCTGAATTATCTCATGTATTAAAAGACAGTCAAGAAAGACAAGAAAAGCAAAGACAAGAAGAAATGCAGCAGCAACAACAAATGCAGCAGCAGCAATCTCAAGCTCAACAACAAATGCAACAAGCACAACTTACTGCAGAGGCTGAAGAAGCAGAAAAAGAAAGACAAAAAGATATTCTTGTTGCAGAAATTAAAGCTGCTGGTTACGGTTCTATGG